>TARA_R110001599_G_scaffold244895_1_pt1 | contig 255585 bp, 232 predicted proteins | sample TARA_R110001599 | Tara Oceans TARA_R110001599 (sample SAMEA4398360) | marine metagenome | biome: Polar Biome; feature: [MES] marine water layer (ENVO:01000295) within the mesopelagic zone...; material: water (ENVO:00002006), including particulate matter (ENVO:01000060) such... | reverse complement strand
CTCACTTCCTCACTTCCTCACTTCCTCACTTCCTCACTTCCTCACTTAAAGCATGAACTATTCGTGATACAAATTCGTAGAGTTAGTTGTATAATATAACTTAACGATGCCTGTATATATTCACGACATAGCAACTTCTGTACCTGAAGGGTCAAATTCTCAGGATTCAGTTCGAGAAATCATGAAATCTGCTTTAGCCAAAGACAGAAAAACTCAAGCCATTCTGCATCGAATATATTCGCAATCAGGTATTGAAAAGCGTCATTCTGTTATAAATGAATTCCATCAAACTGAAAAAGAAAACCCTTACCTGAACGGGTCCGTTGCCTCTACTCCAACTACTGGAGAAAGGAATGAGGTATATAAAACCTCAGCATCTTCTTTATTTGTAGAAACTGGGAAAAAGTTATTGGAGAACAACCCTCAATTTCAGAAAAATGACATCACTCATGTAATTACGGTTTCATGTACCGGTTTTTATGCGCCGGGGCCAGATTATGATCTAGTTAAACATCTCGGACTGTTACCTTCAACTGAACGATTTCATTTAGGTTTTATGGGATGTTTTGCAGCTTTCCCTGCACTAAAAATGGCTCACTCTTTTTGTCAGAACAATCCGGATGCAGTGATCCTCATTGTAGCCACCGAATTATGCTCTCTACATTTTCAACAGAAAACGGATTTAGATAACCTGATATCAGCATCTGTTTTTGCGGATGGATCCGCAGGTGTATTGGTAAGCCAAAAAAAACCTCCGAAACTTTCCTACGAAATTCAGGGGTTTGCTTCTTCTCTGACACCTAACGGAGAAAAAGATATGGCCTGGGATATTGGAGATCATGGTTTTGATATGATCTTATCGACTTACGTTCCTGATATAATTGAAAGCAATCTGAAACGAGTTATCCAGCCTCTTTTTGATAAATATGATCTTCAGCTTTCTGATATTGACTATTGGGCTATTCATCCCGGTGGCAGAGCAATTGTAGATAAAATAGAGTCCGGTTTAAACCTCAAAGAACATCAGGTCGCAGCATCCCGGAAAACTCTGGCTCAATACGGAAACATGAGTAGCGTTACCGTTCTTTTTGTTTTAAGTGAATTGATGAATTCCAATCCCAAAGAAAATTCCAAAGTTTTACCAATGGCTTTTGGTCCTGGACTTACTATTGAAAGTGGATTATTAAAGGTAGTCTGATGCCTTTTTTTTTACGTCATAGAAAACCTGCCCTTCAAGAGTTAATGGACGACCCAAAATGTGACTCCGAGAAATTAAAAAATACATATCGCCAGTTTCGAACTATCAATAAGTTCTTATCAAGATGGGATCTGATCTATAAAAAAGAAATTAAGCCGATATTAGAGCAACAAGACGGAGAAGCCAGCTTATTGGATATAGGTTTCGGTGGTGGAGATATTTCCTTACAAATATCAGAGTTGGCAGCTAAAGATGGTTTTCATCTAAATATTACTTCTATTGACTCTGATCCCCGATCTTTAGAGTATATTCAAACTTTAGAAATTCCGTCAAATATACATTTCAGACACGCTTTATCTACCGAGCTGGTTAATGAGCAAGCTTCATATGACTTTGTGATTTCAAACCATCTGCTCCATCACTTAGATCACTCTTCTTTTGAAACTATTTGCTCTGAAGCAAAACTACTAGCCAAAAAAAAGGTCATCTTTAATGATATTGAACGAAGTGATTTAGGCTACATTTTTTTTACAGCGCTCTCTAAACTTTTCTTCAGAAATTCATTCATTTCGCATGATGGCAGAATTTCAATAAAACGCAGTTATACTTTTGGTGAATTGTCACAAATAGCCCCTGACAATTGGGAAGTTCGCCGGATTATTCCCTACAGATTGATTTTAATCTATGAAAAAGAATAAATCAGAAATAACAATTGTAGGTGGTGGACCTGTAGGACTTTTTCTGGGAATTTGTCTTACTAAACAAGGAATAGACTGTACCATTCTTGAAAAAAGAGCTGAGCCTGTTCAGGATTCAAGATCTCTTGGGATTCATCCTGTCTCTTTGGAATTATTTAAAAAAACAGGGCTGGTAAACGAGTTTCTTGAAAAAGGAATTTCTATTAAAAAAGGTCTAGCTCATAATGGAAATGAAGTACTAGGAAGCATCAATTTCGATCAACTTGAAGGACCTTTTAATTTTATTCTGGCTTGCCCACAGTTTTATACTGAAAGAATTCTGCTTAACAAATTCCTTGAACTAAACCCTGAAGGTTTGATCACTAGAGCTAATGTAACAGGACTCCATCAAACTAATGAACAAGCTTCGTGTTGGTATCAAAAAGAGGGAAAGGAATATTGCATCATCTCAAAATATATTATCGGCTGCGACGGCAAAAACAGTCTCGTTCGTAAGGAGTCGGGCATCCTTTACGGAGGCAAGCGATACCCCGACACCTACATAATGGGTGACTTTGATGACAATACCTCTTTTGAAAACCAAGCAGTAGTATTTCTACCTAAGCAAGGTTTGATAGAATCTTTTCCTCTTCCGGATAACATGCGTCGTTGGGTGGTTAAAACCGACTCATATATTAATTCTCCAACTACAAATATACTGGCTGATTTTGTAAAACAACGAGTTGGTATTGACTTGAAATTACTCAAAAATACTATGATCAGTAGTTTTGGGGTTCAGAGTTTTTCTGCTGAGAATTATTTTAAAGACCGTGTTATTCTTTGTGGGGATGCAGCTCATGTAGTAAATCCTATTGGTGGACAAGGAATGAATTTAGGTTGGATTGGTGCTTCAATATTGGCAAAGGCTTTATTCAAGATTAAGATGAATTCTGAAAAAGACACTGAGATCTTATCTGAGTATCAAAAACAACAAAAGAAGATCGTAAAAAAAGCTTCCCGCAGAGCTGAGTGGAATATGAGAATGGGAAGAAAGCAATCTTTCCCTTTTTTAAGTAAGATATTGGTTCAGCTAATTTTAAGAACGCCTTTGAAAAAAATTGCCTTGAAAGTATTTACTATGAAAGGACTATATTGAAGGTGGATTAGTTGTTTCTCTTGAGAATATCAGTGTAAATGTTGTTCCTCCATCTTCATTCATATGCTGTCTGGATTCTGCATTAAGCTTATCGCCCAAAGTTTGAATTACAACTGAAGCGAGATTCCCTGCAACTGTTCCATCCAGATACTCAGAAATACCGTTTCCATTATCCGAAATACTGATTAAAACCTTATCTCCACCGTCCTTTTTTACAGCAATTGCGATCTTACCTTTATCATAACCAATGAAAGCATCCCTGTACATATTCAGAATAACTTCATTTATAATAAGGCCTGCTGTTAGTGCTATACTGGCTTTTAATTCTATTTTATCAATATCCAGATTGTAGCTTATGTCCTTGTCATAATCTCCGAATATTTCGACAATCGTTGATGTAAGATGTCCCAAATAAAACCCTACGTCAATTAACTCATTATCTTCTGAATTAAACAGGATTTTATGAGCATGGGCTATTGTTTCAATTCTGGAGCCGGTAGACTTCATCAAGAACTTAGCATTATCATCACTAAGCAACGGAACCTGTAATTGAACCAGCGCATTTAATGCCGATAAGCTATTCTCAAAACCCTGATGAACCTCTTTTAATCGATGCTCTTTGTCCTTGATTGTATTTTTGAGATCATCAACTTCTTTAGCTTTTTCGATAGATAGAGCTGCATGTGCTGCCAATGTTTCTAAAACCGGAATATCTTTTTCAGCAAACTCCCGACTCTCTTTTTTATTCAATGCCTGCATAATTCCAATAACGTTGTTCCTTGAATCGAACATAGGAACACAAATCATATTTCTTGTAGTAAACCCTTTACTTATATCTCCAAAAAACTCTTTGCTCTTTGCCATGTCGTTGACCAGGTATGGCTTCTCATTCTTTAAAACCCAACCAGCAACCCCTTTATCTCTTGGTATAATTTGCCCTTTTATCTCATCTTTTACAGGTCCTGTTGGAACACTTAAATGTAATCTTCCAGTAGTATTATCTAATAACATCAAAGAGCTTGCCTCGGCTTCAACTACATAGCACACCGAATCCATACACTTCAAAAGAAGTTGTTTTAACTCCATTGTTCGATTGATTCCCTCAATCGCATGGAGCAGCAATCTCATATTTTGATGGTTTTCAGACATAAATTTATAAACTGTTAAGATGCTTTTTTCAACCCAAAAAACAAAAGTAGTATTATTAATTTACAAGATAGGAAGAATAGAAATTTATAATGGTATTTCTACAGAGAAACTAGTGCCAGTATCACTTGGTGTTTGAGTGATTTTTGCATTCATTTGCTTAACAAAAGCATGAACAACAAATAAGTGATTTGATCGATTTTCTAAGTCAGGCATGCCAATCCCATCGTCTGACAGGTTCAGTTGAATTTTTTCGTTCGCTATATTTCTGACCCTGATGTTAATTGTACCGGTATTTCTATCAAAAAAAGCATGCTTAAAAGCATTGATAAGTAACTCGTTTAAAGTGAGCCCACATAAAATAGATAAATCAGCCGATATTTCGATATCATCTATCTGAGCTTCAATCCGGATTTCTTTTTCACTTCGATTGTAGATACTATTAATATTGCCAATTATATGGTTTAGAAACACACTGAGACCTACTTCATTAGTATCGCTATCTTCATATAATAACGAATGAAGATGGGCTATAGATTTAAGCCGGGAGCTGGCATTTCTCAGAACATCAATAGAATCTCCTTGTTTCAACCTGTTGGATTCCAGTTCCATAAGTGCTGAAATAGCAAATAAATTATTCTTTAACCGATGATGAGTCTCTGACAGAAGTAGTGTTTTCTTCTCAAGCTTTGCTTCCATCTCATCATATTCTTTGTTTCTCTGGATTGCTAAAGAAATATGTTCAGCAAGTATTTTAAATACTTCTAAGTCCTCTTCGTGAAATGAAAGACCATGTTCTTTATTTACAGCTTGTAAAACACCATAAGCTTCCCCATATCTATCTCTTAATGGAACACAGAGCAGACTTTTGGTTTCAAAATCTGCACTAAGATCTTGCCAAAAAGCATCATCATTCGAAACATCATTGCTTAAGTAAGCTTTATTATTTTGAATCACCCAGCCACCAACTCCTTTGTCTTTAGGAATGGTAAAACCCGTTATCTCATCTTTAACAGGTCCGGTGGGAATGCTCACATTTAACTCTCCTGTTCCTTTATCGAGCAACATTAACGTACTAGCTTCTGCACCCAATACAGTTTGTATTGCGTTCATGCTCTTTACAAGAAGTTCTTTAAGTTCTACTGCCCTGCCAATGCTTTGAATGGAATGAACAAGTAATTTAGTGTGCTCTATTTTCTGCACTTTTACCCGAGTTAAATTTTTCCAATATCAGGTTTTTTTATGTAAAAAAGAAAAAGCTCCGTCTGTATTCACAAACGGAGCTTTTCAATTAATTTAAAAAGAGAATTAACTATTAGCTTTTACTTTTCTTCAAGTAATCTAAAAGCACAGTATGGAGGATTCCACCATTTCGGTAATAATCTACCTCTACCGGCGTATCTATTCTACTGTTTGTAGTAAAGCTAATCTCTTTACCATCCTCTGTTACTGCAGTTACTTTTACATCTTCACGAGCTTTTATATCGTCGCTCAAATGAATAGTAAATGTCTCTGATCCATCTATGCCCAAAGATTCCGGAGTTTCTCCTTCTTTAAATTGAAGAGGAAGTACTCCCATCTGAACCAGGTTAGATCTGTGAATTCTTTCATAAGATTCAGCAATAACTGCTTTCACTCCAAGCAGATTAGTACCTTTAGCAGCCCAGTCACGAGACGAACCCGTTCCATATTGGTTTCCTGCTATGGCAATCAGTGGAGTATTATTCTCTTTATACTTCAATGAAGCATCGTAGATCGTTGTGATCTCACCGGTTGGATGATACTCAGTAAATCCACCTTCTTTGCCCGGAGCCAATTGATTTTTAAATCGAACATTAGCAAATGTACCACGTGTCATCACGCGGTCATTTCCTCTTCTGGATCCGTAAGAGTTGAAGTCTTTCTTTTCTACTCCATGTGCTTTCAGGTATTCACCCGCTGGAGCATCTTCTTTGATGTTCCCTGCCGGAGAAATATGATCTGTTGTAATGGAATCTCCAACTTTTACAAGAACACGAGCTCCCTCAATAGATTTGATCGGCTCAGGCTCTTCCTTCATATCCATAAAGAAAGGTGGTTCCTGTATGTAGGTTGAATCTTCACTCCATGCAAACTGATCTCCCCCTGAAACAGGAATTTCTTCCCAGGTCGGAGATTCGAAAATATCGGAATACATTTTATCGAAAAGATCCGGACGAATTGCATTGTCTAAATGCACTGCAATTTCTTCTGTTGTTGGCCAGATCTCTTTCAGATAAACATCATTTCCATCTTTATCCTTACCAATCGGATCGTTATTCATATCAATATTAACCGTTCCGGCAAGAGCATAAGCTACTACTAATGGAGGTGAAGCCAAGAAATTAGCTTTTACCCATGGATGAATACGACCTTCAAAGTTTCTGTTTCCGGAAAGAACACCGGCTGCAATAAGATCTCCTTCTTTAATTGCCGTTTCAACTGCTTCCGGAAGTGGTCCTGAGTTACCGATACAAGTTGTACATCCATATCCAACTAAATTGAATCCAAGCTTATCCATGTATTCAGTTAAACCTGCTTCATGCAAATATTCAGTTACTACTCTCGATCCCGGAGCTAGAGAAGTCTTCACATAAGCCGGAACTTTTAGTCCGCGCTCCACAGCTTTTTTAGCTACAATACCTGCCCCAAGCATCACACTTGGATTAGAAGTGTTTGTACAGCTTGTGATAGCAGCAATTACTACATCACCATGAGTCATTTCAATTTCCTGACCATTCTTATACAAACCTTTGCTGGCGAGTCTTTCCTGAGCAAGATTAAAACCCATCGTAGGATTATCACTAGTCAATGAAGTTTCGAAAGCCTTCTTCATGTTACTGAGTGTAATTCTGTCGTGTGGAAGTTTTGGTCCTGCCAAAGAAGTTTCCACTGTGCTTAGATCCAGTTCAAGTGTAGTCGAAAATTCAGGGTCAGGAGTATCATCTGTTCTGAATAGTCCCTGAGCTTTGGTATAATTTTCAACAAGACTTACTAATTCTTCCGAACGACCGGTTCTTCTCATGTAGCGGAGCGACTCGCTGTCAATTGGGAAGAAACCCATCGTTGCTCCATATTCCGGAGCCATATTTGCGATAGTAGCACGATCAGGTAAACTCATGTTGCTGATGCCGTCACCATAAAATTCTACAAACTTACCAACCACGCCATGCTTTCTAAGCATTTGTGTTACAGTAAGAGTAAGATCTGTAGCTGTTACGCCTTCACGAAGTTTTCCGGTTAATTTCATTCCGGCTACTTCAGGAACCAACATAGAAATAGGCTGACCAAGCATTGCTGCTTCCGCTTCAATTCCACCAACACCCCAACCTAAAATACCGAGTCCGTTGATCATTGTTGTATGAGAATCGGTTCCTACTAAAGTATCAGGATAAGCCGTTTTGGTTCCGTCAGCTTCTTCGCGGGTAAATACTCCACGACCTAAATATTCTAAATTCACTTGGTGAACAATTCCACGTCCCGGAGGCACTACTCTGAAATTATCAAAAGCTTCTTTACCCCATTTCAGGAATTCGTAACGCTCGTTGTTACGCTCCATCTCTTTTTCAACGTTGAACATGAGCGCCGCGTCTTGGCCAAACATATCAACCTGAACAGAGTGGTCAATAACCAGATCAACAGGAACTTGTGGGTTGATATCGGTTGCTTTCCCGCCCATTCGCTGCATAGCAGAACGGAGTGCCGCAAGATCAACAACAGCAGGTACTCCTGTAAAATCCTGAAGAACCACACGCGATGGTTTAAATGGAATTTCTCCTTCCGGGCTTTCTGCGTTATAGGTAGCCAGTGTTTCGATGTCCGCATCTGTTATTGCGTACCCATCGTTTTCTCTCAACACGGCTTCCAATAAGATCTTTATTGAGAAAGGAAGTCGGCTGACTTTATCATAACCCATTTCAGTAAGCTTAGGAAGACTAAAAAAAGTAGCTTCCCCATTACCCGTTTCAAATGTTTGTTTAGTGCTTTTAAATTTGTCGCTCATTTCAGAATAATTTTAAAAATTCGAGTAGACTTGGAAGATACAAATCTTTTAACCCTTTGTCTTTCTGTGAATAACGTTTTTGAGGGTTTTATAATTTCAACAGAAAGTAATAAACATTTAAAGGCATTTTTTGTAACAAATATATGTAAATAAACTCATTAGGTTGTTAACATTAATAAGATACATTTACATGAAATGCTTACAATTATTTATGATTAAAATAATATCAGTTTTAGTATTTATGCTTATAAGCACAGATATATATTCCCAAACTCAAATCGATATTTTAGTCTTGTTCTCAAATGATGCAACATCTGCATCCAATCAAGCAGATGCACAACTATATATAGATACTTTAAACCAATCTTTCACTAATAGTAACATAAATGTGACTGCAGCTTTATCAGGCGCAGTTCATATTAATTATGATGACAACACCACACTTGATGGAGATTTAAACTGGCTCAACCCTCCTAACCCTCCTACATTAGTATCCAATCTTCGTGATGATTACGGAGCTGATCTTGTCATCCTTATCGTCGAAAACAACGATTTTAATAATAATGGGCTAGCTAAAGTTAAGATAAATTCTTCTGAAGGTATACCAGAACTTGATTCGGATTTTGCTTATGCAGTAGTTGCCAAGAATAAAGCTGTTAATCCTGCGAACTACACATTCTCCCATGAAGTGGGACATTTAATTGGCTTAGTTCATGCCAATGAAATCTTAAGGGATGATAATAATAATATCACATCCTACAGCTATAGAGGGCATGAAACAAACGGTTGTTCAAACTTGGAAGAAGAGTATCCAGAGAATACCAGATACACTATAATGACAACACAAAATGAAGCTGATGGATTATTTTCAGAAAAAGTAAACTATTGGTCTGACCCACAAAAAATCTTAACATTTACTTTTGAATCGAGCCCGGAAAGACCTTTAGAACCAGCAATTACCGTAACCTGCGAATCTGCATTAGGAAGTTCTGGTGCCAATTCCCGAAGTGGTTGGATTACTAATGCATCTACTGTGGCAGCTTATAAAAGCCTACCTACTCCCACAAATCTCAGTGTTAGCGCTGGAAGTGGATTTGGCGAGCCTTATTTAACATGGGATTTTAACCCCACTAATAAATTTGATAATTACAGAGTATACCGAAAAAGACTTGGAACTAATAATCAGAATTGTTCGAATGGTAGTCTTTCTAATTACTGTTTTATTGGCTCTACTACTTCAAAAAATTATACTGATTGGGATGTTTATACAGCTAATGGGACTTCAGATACGTTCTATTATACAATTACTGCGGTAATAGATGGCACTGAGTCTGAGTTTTCAAATCTTGTTAGCTATGACGGAGAATTCTCTAATTTTAAAATAAATGATAACGCTGAAAGTATTCCATCCAATTTTAGCTTAAAAAACAACTATCCAAACCCCTTTAACCCAAGCACAACTATTTCTTTTGCCCTACCGGAAAAGTCAGAAGTGAGAATTAATGTGTATAATATTAACGGGCAATTGGTCTCTTCTTTAGTAAATGAAGTAAAACCTGCAGGGACTTTTGATATTGATTTTGAAGCTTCCGGGTTAGCAAGTGGAGTTTATATTGCAAGAATGACTGCTATAGGTGAGCAATCAGGCGATCGTTTTTCAAAGCATATAAAAATGCAATTAATTAAGTAAGTCCGTTTTTAACTTAGCAATAAAAAAGCCTTGTTCTGTAAACAGAACAAGGCTTTAATTTTTATGTTGGAAGCAAGCTTCCGAAAATTCCTTTCTTTAAGTCAGGAACTACGTAATGATTGGCTTATAAACCAACAACATTATTTGCGCATGGTCCTTTTTGACCTTCGCCTACTTCATATTCTACCTTTTGACCATCCTTTAATTCTGCATAGCCATCAGTTTGAATTTCAGAGTGGTGTACGAATAAGTCTTTTCCACCTTCGTCAGGTGTTATAAAACCATATCCTTTATCTGAATTAAACCACTTTACTGTTCCTGTACTCATATTAATTTACTTATATAATTGTTTGTGTAAGTGTGCAATATATGGTTTTTATTACTAACAACCACTATTTACTATTTATATCCTACATCCTATAAAAAATTGGTACAATAATTGCGTAATTTATCATGCTGTATGTAAGTAGCATGCACAAAAATTTTTTTTATTAAAAAGTATTGCACAGTTTATGTTAGATAAGATCGGAAAGATTATTACCAAAGTATTTGGCTCCAAGAGTGAAAAAGACATTAAAACTATCCAACCCATTGTAGATGAAATCAACGCTCTGGGATCTGAAATGGAGAAATTGAGCGATGAACAACTGAAAGCAAAGACTCAGGAATTCAAACAAAAGATCAAGGATGCCACCGCCGAAACTTCTAAGAAAATAGAAGAAGTAAAGGCTAAAATGGATGACATTGAAAACTTATCTCAAGGTGAGAGCAGAAGGTTAGCTGATGAACTGGATACCCTGGAACAAGAGTGGCTCGATATACTTGAAGACACACTAGATGACATTTTGCCCGAAGCTTATGCCGTGCTTAAAGATACCTGCCGTCGATTTGTCGGTAAAAGCTGGAAAGTAGCCGGTGATGAAGTTGAATGGAACATGATTCCTTATGATGTACAGTTGGTTGGTGCAATTACACTTCATCAGGGAAAGATCGCAGAAATGAAAACCGGTGAAGGTAAAACACTTGTAGCTATTTTCCCCGCTTACCTGAATGCACTTGCGGAACGTGGTGTTCATGTAATTACGGTTAACAATTATCTTGCAAAGCGTGATGCCGAATGGAACGAACCTATCTTCAATTTCCACGGACTGGAAGTTGCCTGCGTTGACAATTACGAACCAAATTCTGAAGGCAGAAGAAAAGCATACCGCAAAGACATTACTTACGGAACTAATAACGAATTCGGCTTCGATTACCTCCGTGATAACATGGTGATCGAAAAAGAACAATTGGTTCAGCGCGAGCATCACTATACTATTATTGATGAGGTTGATTCCATTCTTATTGATGAAGCAAGAACACCACTTATTATTTCGGGTCCGGTTCCAAACGATAACAAATCGGATAAATATGAGGAAATGAAACCAAGAATGGCATCGCTGGTTGATGCCCAAAAGAAATTGGTTTCTGAGTTAGTAAAAGAAGCTCAAAAACATCTCGAGGCCGGAGACGAAGAAAAAGCCGGTTTGGCGTTATTCAGAGCACAACGCGGATTCCCGAAGAACTCACGTTTCAGAAAAATGCTTCAGGATGCTAGTATCCAGAAGATGATTCAAAAAACAGAAGCATTCTATCTTCAGGATAATGCCAAAAACATGCCTGAGGTAGACGAGTATTTATATTACGCAGTGGATATGAAATTGAACTCCATCGAAATGACTGAAAAAGGTCGTGAGTTCATTACCAAAAAAGGAGAAGATCCTGACTTTTTTATAATTCCTGATCTGGGCGCTGAAACTTCAGACATCGAAGAAGAAATTAAACAGCTTGAAACAGAAAAGGTTGAAGAAGTAAAACAGAAAGAACTCAGCGACGAATACAAAGAGAAAAAAATAGAAGAAGCTAAAGAAGAAGTTCGTCAGGAAAGAGAGCAGCGTTTCAATGAGCTTCACAGGTTGTTCGCAGAACGTGGTGATAGAATTCATACTGTAAATCAGCTTCTGAAAGCTTACACCCTTTTCGAGAAAGAAGATGAGTATATCGTACAGGATGGAAAAGTTCAGATCATTGATGAACATACCGGTCGTGTACTTTCAGGTCGTCGTTATTCTGATGGCTTACATCAGGCAATTGAGGCAAAAGAACAAGTAAAGGTGGAAGCGTCTACGCAAACGTACGCTACTATTACCCTTCAGAATTATTTCAGAATGTACCACAAACTTTCAGGCATGACCGGTACTGCTGAAACGGAAGAAGGTGAATTCAACGAAATTTATGATCTCGACGTTATAGTGATTCCTACGAATCGACCTATTCAGCGCGATGATAAAGAAGATCTGATCTTTAAAACGAAGCGTGAAAAATTCAACGCCTCTATTGAAAAGGTTCGTGAATATCATGAAAAAGGACAACCTGTTTTGGTTGGTACAACCAGCGTTGATGTTTCTGAAACCATGAGTAGAATGCTCCAAAGAGCAGGAATTCCACATAATGTATTGAATGCGAAACAACACGCTAGTGAGAGCGAAATCGTAAAGTCTGCGGGACAGCCCGGTGCTGTTACCGTAGCAACGAATATGGCAGGTCGTGGTACCGATATTAAATTAGCTCCCGGAGTAAAAGAAAATGGCGGTTTAGCAATTCTTGGTACTGAGCGTCATGAATCTCGTCGAATTGATTTGCAGCTTCGTGGTCGTTCCGGTCGTCAGGGTGATCCGGGTGAGTCTCAGTTTTATGTTTCTCTGGAAGATAATCTGATGTCTATGTTTGGCTCTGACCGTGTTGCCAATGTGATGGACCGATTGAATTTTGAAGAAGGTGAGGTTATTACCCATCCTTGGATGACAAAATCTTTGGAACGAGCTCAATCAAAAGTGGAGCAAAATAACTTCAGCATAAGAAAGAAGCAGCTAGAATATGATGATGTATTAAACAATCAACGTAATGTGATCTATGCACGTCGCCGTCACGCTCTTTCCGGAGACCAGTTGATCTCTGATATCATGGATATGTTGGAGGATTTCATTGAAGATCTTGTCGAAGAGCATATTGCTGCAGGAGATTATACCGGTCTTCATCAGGAAATCCTGATCAACCTTGCCGTAGATGTTGAGTTTGATGAGGAAGCCTGGAGAAAAATGAATCCGGATGAACTTGTTGACAAGATCATTGACAAAGCGTTGGAAGTGTATCGCCAAAAAGAAGAGCGTATGGCGAAACCTCTTTACGAAGTGATGAAACGAATTGCAGAAAGTGAAGCTGAAAATCGTCCTGAAAGAGTTCAGGTAATTTTTACAGACGGTATTAAGAGAATGCGCGTGGTTGTAGATGTTGACGCTACATTAGAAAACGAAGGTAAAGAAGTTGCACGAGCTCTGGAAAGAACAGCTGTTCTGGCAACTATCGATGACAAGTGGATGCAACATTTACGCGAATTGGATTCTGTAAAAGAAGGTATCGGACTTCGAGCGTACGGACAAAAAGATCCACTATTGGAATACAAGCGCGAAGCTTTTGATATGTTCAAACAATTGATCGGAATGATCAATACTGAAGTGATTTCCACCATTTGGAAATCAATCCCGGAAGGACAAGCCAATAATGACAGCCTTCAGCAAGCACAGAAACAAAAATCCAGATTTGACACCAGCCGAATGAAAGCAAGTCAGGCAGACTCTACTAATATGGGAATGCAAGGCGGGCAATCACAGAACGGAAATCAGCAAAAACCAATGGGACCAAACGTAAAACGTAAACCTGTTGTAGTTGAAGACGAACCCGGACGAAATGATAAAGTTAGTATTCAAAATACCACCACCGGTGAAGTGAAAGAAGGTATTAAATGGAAGTATGCTAAGGACATGGTGGAGAATAAAGGCTGGGTAATGGTTGAAAAATGATTTTTAACCATAAAGAACACAGAGAATTCTTTGTGTTTTCTAAGATTAAAAAGCTTAACAGATATATTTAACAATTTGGAAGTACTTGGCATTGATATCGGTAGTTATGGAATTAAAGGAGCGATAGTAAATACCGTTCTTGGAGAAATAATATCCAAGAAAAAAACTACGGGTGAACTTGAAGATTCCCGTCCCCATAAGTTGATTTCTAAAATGCATCAAATTGTTAAGCAGTTTGATTGGGATGGCCCAATCGGTTGCGCTTTCCCGGCAGCAATGAACAGAGGCATTGTATTATCTGCAAACAGAATAGACGAAGCTTGGGTCGACGCTGATGCCAATCATCTTTTTTCAGAAATTACCGGTTGCAATGTAAATGTCATTAATGATACTGATGCAACGGGATTAGCTGAAATGACTTTTGGTGCCGGTAAAAATCAACGGGGAACTACCATTGTATTAACGGTAGGAACAGGCGTAGGATCTTCTATTTTCAATAATGGTTCACTTCTTCCAAATACTGAACTTGGATTAATGCAAATCAAAGGAATACCAATTGAAGATCAGGCTTCTAACAAAGCTCGGAAAAAAGAAGGTATCAAAAGAAAAACCTGGGCTAAAAGATTGCAGGCTTCTTTGGAACATTACGAACGCGTTTTCCATCCCGATCTTTTTATACTCGGTGGGCAAGTAAGTAAAAAGCCCGAAAAGACATTCCCTTTTATTAAGATCAACACTAAGTTGAAACCTGCCACTTTCAAAAATGAAGCCAGTATTGTGGGTGCGGCCTACTTCGCTTCCTTAAAACAAGCTCCTTCTGTTAGTCTCAACCACTAATTGGTTGGTTTATACTGACTAGTTGAGCTTCGATAATGCTTTTTTAGCTTCCTCGTGATCTTTATCTAATTTCAAAGCAAACTCATATGAGGATTTTGCTAACTCAATTTCTTTTTTATGTTCCAGAATTGCACCTAATCTAAAGTAACCCCAGGCTAAAGTAGCGTTGTTATAAATGTCTGTTTTGGAGTTAAATTTCCTTATAGATTCCTCTCCCATTTCAAGACGAGTTCCTGATACCGCAGCTAATCTACCTATCTGATAATGAGCTGTATACAAAGTTGAATCAAGAGAAAGGGCTTTTATATAATCATCTACAGCTTCATCAAATCTTTCCAGTTGTTGTAATGAATTCCCTCGATTAACATAAATAATAGGAATAGTGTCATTTTGAGCTAATTGACTTGTTGTTAATTGCACAGCACTTTCAAATTCGCCTTCATTATAGTAGTAAGTATTCAACATGTAATATGGAGGCATTGCATCAGGATGATTTTTGATCAAGTTTGAATAGGTTTCATGCGCGAGCTCAACTTGGTCTGTATATGTGTAAATTCTACCCCATACCATTCCGCCTGCTATCGGATCGAGTTTTTCTATTTCGCTCGCTTGATTCTCCGCTTTATCAACTCCTCCACCAAGAAACCCCGGAGCTTGTAAATAATATTCGATCAGACTTTCTCTGGCTTCAATATTTTTGGGCGCAAGCTCAACTGATCTCTCATAATTTTTTCTGGAATTCCTTGCTAAAAAAGGCTGCTTGATGGTTGGAGCGTTCTGGGCTCTGGAACCATAAGCATGACCCAGCCACATATGATATTTAGAATTTCCTTCATCGTAATCTGCTGCTTTTTCGAACCAGTCAGCTGCTTCTCCGAATTCATCTTCATCAAAATAAATACGCCCCATGTAGAAGTTCGCTTCCGCATCTTTTTTGTTTGATTTGAGATGGGTTTTAAAAAATGAACGAGCCTCTTCAATTTTTCCTTCTTCAAATAAAGTAATTCCCTTCTGGATGTTCGATTGAGCATAAGCAACTGATGTAAAGAGAACAGTTAAAACCAGGAATGAAATTTTCTTAAACAAGTTGGTCGAAATGTAGCGCATAATAAATAGTTTTTGTTGCAGGGGAATTACGCATATCAAAAGCTATTTGTTTCGTCACTCTTAAGGATCTATATCCTTTTTTTCACTGTGCCATTTATAAACTAAGCGCACCCCAAGCCTTGCAAACAGGATGATGGCGATAACCATTACTATGTCAAAAGTTTCCAATCAGAATCCAGTTTTAGCTATTAGAATGCAATGCTACTCTATTCCCTTCGGTGTCTTCAAAGACAGCCATATAACCATAATCGGGAGAAATTTCTCGTTTTGGAATAGTAACGGTTCCACCCGCCTCTTCAATCTTATCCTGAACAGTTTGCAGATCTGGGTTACCATTTAGGTAAAGCAAAGGACCATCCGTTTTGCTTGGTTTATACCATGAATCATTGTAAACCAGTGCACCACTTACGGAATCCTGATCGCCCGGAAAAACTTCCATTTTAAATTCATCTCCCATGTCCATACTTGAGAGTTCTATATCAAAAATCGTTTCGTAGAATTTCTTAGCTCTTTGAATGTCTTGAACAGGTATTTCAAACCAAACTGCCATATTCTTGCCTTCCATAACTCCTCCACTTATTTAAAGTTTTAAGAATATTAATCGAATCAGTTATGGAATCAAAATTTCCTTTAGTCATCGTCTCTCAGCTTTGGGATAGCCTGTATAAGTTCCTTTGAATTATTTGATGGATCATTCACCAATTCAGGCACTCTGTATACAGCTAAATCCGGTATTAATTGTGTGTCCTGAAACTGAGATTGCAGTACTTCTTTTTCATTCCCTTTTATCCATTGCTCAAAATTCCCGGGATCTAAAATACAAGGCATTGTAGTCTCTAACGGTTGGAGTAAAACATTTGATGCTTTTGAAATAACTGCGAATTCCAATGACTTCTTTCCGTTCTTGTCTTCAATTTTCTGATAAAGTCCTGCCAACCCCAAGACCTCTCTTCCCAACATTCTTATATAAAAAGGGTATTTATCATCAACGGATTGCTTCCATAAGTAAAAGCCGCTTGCCGGAATTATACAGGGATTTAACTCAAGTCCTTTGATCGAGTTTTCCTCTACTTCATTTTTGCTGAAGCTTGTGATCTTCTCTTTTTTTGAACTAATTCCCCAAACAGCTGATTTAATTTCCCGCTCAGTATCATGAAAAACTACAGGCATTGGAGATCCCGGAAAAACATTGTACGAAGGCTCGAATAATGATTCAGAAGATGAAGTTACATCAAAAATTTCTTCAACAATTTCTTTCTCCGCATGCAAAACATATCTTTTCATAATGGTGTAGTTCTTTAAAGAGTTAGTATTTTAAGGAATGGATTGATCAAGTTAATAACAAGCCAACACCCATGAATATTCTGTACAATAATGATGAGCAAAGATTTCGCGCAGGGATAAGAGTCCTGGTTTTCTTTGTTCTGTCAGCTCTTTTAATTGCACCTTCTGGAATTGTCAGTAATGGATGGGTTACATCACTACTCATTTCTTTAGGGTGCTTCATAGCTGCTTTTCTTGTTGTAAAGGGAATGGATAAACGGTCCATTTCTTCAATTGGCCTCGAGTCCTCAAAAGTTTGGTGGGTAGAGTTTGGTCTCGGAGTTTTTATCGCTTTTCTGGCTCAGACCATCATTTTTTCGATCGAATATGGTTTTTCATGGCTGGAAATTACAGGCTACGGTTGGGAACGTGCAGGAACTGAAATGTGGGGATGGTCGGCGCTTACATACCTCATGACAATGCTTTCAGTTGGGTTTTATGAAGAACTTATTTTCCGCGGTTATCCGATAAAAAACTTAGCTGAAGGATTTACTTTCGGAAAAATTACTTCTAAACAAGCTTCATGGATTGCTGTTATTTTAACATCAGTACTTTTCGGTTTTGCCCATGCAGGAAACCCAAATGCATCGACAATTTCCACCTTTAATATTGTTCTGGCAGGCTTGATGCTCGCCATTCCATTTCTATTGACAGGAAGACTGGCGATGTCTATAGGAATTCACTTTTCATGGAACTGGGTAATGGGTGGAATTTATGGATTACCTGTAAGCGGACTTGATGGAAGACGATCTGTTCTCCAAACAAACGAAATCGGACCTGATATTTGGACGGGTGGTAAGTTTGGACCCGAAGCCGGAATGCTGGGAATTTTAGGGATGATTTTTATTCTGATCTGTATTCTTTTATATGCCCGAAAACGAAATCCATCCGGGAAACTTGAGTTAGATGAGAGTTTTAAGAGTGATTTCAAACCAAATAAAAAAAGCGAAGCCTGATAAGACTTCGCTTTTGATAAAATTAATCATTCGAACTATCAGTCGATAGAATTCAGATATCTGTAAAACTCACTATCCGTAGATATGATAAGTGAAGTTTCCTTGTCAATTGTTCTGCCGTAAGCTTCCATGCTTTTTACAAATGCATATAATTCTCTGGCTTGGCGAGTTTTGTTATATGCATCGTTATAAATAGCAGCAGCACGTGCATCGGCTCTACCACGAATGGTCTCTGCTTCACGGAACGCTTCTGATTGAATTCTTTTCAACTCACGTTCTTTTTCACCATTGATCTTAGATGCTTCACCCTGACCTTCAGATCGGAATTTATCTGCGATTCTGTTACGCTCAGAGATCATACGATCATAAACTGTACGACGTACTTCTTCAGCATAGTTGATTCGCTTGAACCGGAAATCCAATACCGCAATACCCAGATCTTTAGCTCTTTCGTTAGCAAGTTTCTGAATTTGCTCCTGAATTTCGTCGCGCCCAACATTAATGGCTTGCAGAGAGTCACTCACAATGTCAGCTATCTCATCTGGTTGTGCAGGATCACGATTCGTGCTTCGAATAAGTTCAACCAGATCGTTAGCAGCAACTGCATTTCTGGTTTCACCATCTAAAATATCATCAAGCCTTGACTGAGCGCCGTCTTCATCACCAAGAGTCTCGAAATATTTAAGAGGGTCAGTTATCTGCCATCTGGCGTAAGTATCCACAAAGATAAACACTTTATCTTTCGTTGGAACCTGATTCGGATCACCATCCCATTCCAAATATCTTCTTTCAAAGAAATTGGCTGTATGCAGAAATGGAATCTTAACATTTAAGCCCGGCTCTGTTATGGCTTCTCCAATTGGTTCACCAAATTGGGTTATAATTACTTGCTCTTTTTCCGATACTATAAATAATGCTTGCGATGCTATTAAACCTATAACCCCAAGTACGATCAGTAATCCTATTCCTTTTACATTCTTCATGGTGTTCCTCCATCATTATTTGCTTTCACCTTAGCTCCACTCATTTGTAATTGCAGCAATGGTATTACACTGTTTCCCTTTTCATCCGTGATGATCTTTTGTCCCATCTTTGGAAGAATATCTTCCATCGTTTCAAGGAATATACGTGTCTTTGTTACCTCAGGAGCTTTGATATATTCTGAATACAGATCATTAAATCTGGAAACCTCACCTTCCGAAGTATTCACACGATCAAGTGCATAACCTTCAGCCTGTTGAATCGTTTGGTCTGCCTCACCTGCTGCTCTTGGAATAACTCTGTTATAATCAGCTCGAGCTTGGTTGATCAAAGTTTCTCTTTGTTGTTGAGCCTGATTTACTCCATTAAAAGAAGGCTTTACAGGATCCGGTGGATTCACATCTTGCAATACTAGTTGCTCGATCTTAATACCCAATTCGTATTCATCGCAGATCTGTTGAATGATCAACTCCGCTTCTGATGCAACTTCAGCTCTACCAATAGTGATAACTTCATCTACCGTTCTGTCACCAACTATCTGGCGCATTGCTGTTTCTGAAATATCTCGAAGTGTTTCATCCGGGTTTCTGACCTTAAACAAATAATTGTAAGGGTCATCAATTCTATATTGAACCACCCATTCCACATCTGCAAGATTCAAATCTCCGGTAAGCATTAAAGACTCTCCTCCATATCCTGCTTTTCTGTACGTTGAATTCACTCCTGCGGATGCTGTTCTGTAACCGAACTCATCTTTAAGCTGTCTTCGAACAGGTACATATTGCACTTGGTCTATGAACGGGATTTTAAAGTTTAAACCGGGTTGTGCTTTGGAAACATACTTTCCAAATCTGGTTATAACTCCAACCTCTTCTGTTTCTACAGTATAAAAAGATGAGAATATCACCATTACCGCTATTAAACCGATAGCAATCGATTTTATGTTCTTTGTAATTTTCTCAAACTCCGGCGGTACGTTGAATGAGAAATCTGTTTCTTGAGCCATAGTGTTCGGCCTTAATTATTAGTTATACTTTTAAGCAAATTACAGTTGTATCATCAGCTAGCTGATAATTACTGAATTTTTGCACTGTTCTTTTAATTTCCTGAGCTATCTCATTAGCAGAAAGGTTATCTGTGTCAATACGTTCCACAAGAGCCGGAACTTCATCAAAACCAAACCATTCACCTTTCTCGTTTGCCGCTTCCGGTAACCCATCAGAGTATAACAAGAAAAAGTCACCTTTCTTAAGTTTGAATTCAAGGTTTTGGTATTTCACATCCGGCTTAATTCCTAAAGGTAGTTTAGGATCCGGTGTTTGAATAAAATCAGCTTTTCCATTTCGCTTTAAAATCGGCTTACAATGTCCTGCATTGGCTACACTGAGCATTTTAGTAGCAAGATCATACCTTGCCATCGCACAGGTTATAAAAGTTCGTTTATCTGTACGGCTATAAATAGGCTCACACACTTCTGACAAGATCTCGGCCGGAGAGTCTTCTTTCATTCTAGAGAGAAGCAATCCACTTGTAAAGATTGCGGGCATAGCCGCTCTCATTGCTTTACCGGAAACATCTACAACAACCATTGTGAGCGCTTTTGCAGAACCATCTCCGTTTTCGCTTAATACATAGTCGAAATAATCACCGCCTACTTCAAAAGAAGGAAGGAAAAACCCATGAACATCAAACCCTTCAGCTTGTGGTGGCTTTACGGGCATTAATTTGTACTGACTTTCACGCGCAATTTCTATTTCTCGTTCTACTCTTAAGTGTTGTGAAATCTTTTCTTCGTATTCAGGAACGTAATCTCCTATTTCTGAAAGAGGGGTACCAAGTCGGTATGAAATTAAACCATAAATAAGGGGTACTACTACAATTCCTGCCTGAGCCCAGGAAATATAAGCAACTTCAATACTGGGAGAACTCCAGTACGGCGTGATCATATACACAACCGCAAAAACCCACCATGCTGTTAACACAGTTAGAATTCCATAAACCCGGTAACCAATTATTGTTACTACAGAGACAATCAGAAAAACTAAATAATCCTGAAAAAATTCTCCATTTGTTCCGATCAATCTTCCTAACGTTGATATAAACAGCGCACTTGATAATATACTTACTATTAAAGCAAGCCACTTATTGCTAATCCAATGATGCACTAACCCATATACAAAACCGATCTGTACAAAAACAACTAACCAGGTGGTAGTCCAACTGCTCATGTTCATTGTTAACAACTGAAATTCATTACTTGGCTCAGTAAAGCCAAACTGACTATCAGCTTGATAGAAATATAAACCCAGTGCAAAAACCATCAGGCTGAAAAGTCCGATAATAATTCCGCTAAGTGCAAAACCGTGAATTAGACCGGATCCTGTTTCCCGAACAAAAAACTTCCTTTGCCATAGAGCATCGATAACATCAAGCTGAGCATGCTTCTGAGATCTTGCCAACGCTTCCCAAGCCACATATGCCAAGGCCATATATAAACCAACTGCTAACCCAAAAACCAAACTGTTTATTGCTGCTCCAAGTAAAACAGTATTTTCATAAAAGGGCATAAATGAACTCATCGCAAACATTGCCTGCCATCCATATACACCTAACCCCACTGTAGCAAACATGAATAAAGCTCTTCGCCACTCAACTTTTCCTCTGAAGATGTTCTTAATCCCTACTGTAAAAGCACATGCTACGATCAAGATCAGACACCCGAAAAACACAAATGTAAATGTACTGGCCTGTTGCATAAGAGAAGCATCAAAATTTTCAGGCTCAAATTCATTCTTTGCTACAAATGAATTGATCTTATATCCAAATTCAGTACTGAACGTATTTTCATCTTCATATTCCTTAATTACTGATTCCAGATTTATGGACAGCGTGTTAGGAAGCCCGAGGTTATCCCCTTTACTAATCCAGTTAAACACCAATCCCGAACTAAACGAACTATTTAAGACCTGAGTTGGTGTTTCCGGGTTTAGCTCTTCCTGAGCAATGGAGCTGGTATCTTCATCTGAACTTAGAAATTTGTACATACTAAGATCGTAACCCAGAATATTGCCAACCACCGTTTCAGCAATCTCAATAGGAGAACTACCCTTCAGAAAAGTAGGGTTGGGTGCAAACTCGTTAGAAGAAAGACGCGTTATCCTTCCTGAATTGGAAAAACGCATTTTAAATCTTCCATAAGATTCAAAGAGTGCCCCGGGATTGATAATAGTTTCATTTACAGCTCCTTTTTTACCTATTACGCTGACCCAGGATTGAAGATTTCTTTCTCTTTGATTCAACTCATAGGGAGTGAACTGATCATCAAGAGTATCATTGATAGCATCAAAATATCGGACGTGCTGCTTTCTTGACGTGAAAATTTCCAGACTATCTGTTGAAAAACCAAACGCCTGAGACAACTGAGCTACTTTTGATTCTACTTCATTTCTGCTTTCAGAAATTGGCTCTCCGGCGTAGAAATCTGTATAAGGCCTCAGGAACACGAACCCGGTAAATCCCAAAATCCCCAGCAATATTAATATGTAAGAGTTTCTGTTGATCACTCTTAATCAGCCCTTTAGTCTATTTAAATTTTGCGTTCCCGAAGCTACGGCTTTTTCTGTTTTTTGTTACCCGTTTTCTTTTATTATTCATCTTTTAATGCCGCCGAAACATTCTTTATTTTATTTGCTGTCAATTAATTGGATTTATTTATGAGTTTAAAACGTTTTTTTGCGTCAGGGTTTATTTCTTTGCTGTTTTTATTTTCAGGATCAGTAATAGCTTTTCAAAATGCGCAGTCAGAGCTGTTGTCTACGCCGCAGAAGTCTTTGCACACATTTTTGCATTGGCAACAAACAGGGCATATGGATCTGAAAAAAGCAGCAACAACCATGAAATTGCTGGAAGGATCTGAAGAAGAGCGGGTTGAACTTGCTACCGAATTAAAAAAAGTACTTGATGCCAGAGGTTTATTAGTTGAATATGAAGACGTCCCAAATACAAGAAATTTTGTAGATAGTCTCTCCGGTTTGCAGCAGTATATTTTATTTGATGAGCTTCCTGAGGTTTATCTTACCAAAACAAATAATGAATGGGTATTCTCAAAAGCCACTATTGAGCAAATCCCTCAATTATATCGAGATACTTTTTCATCTTTAGTTCAGGCTGTTGTTGGGGAATTGCCCGAATCCTTGAAACAAGATTGGTTTGGAATACAAATCTGGCAATACTTAGCTGTTTTTTGCTGGCTTCTACTCGGATTGATCTTCCGAAAAATATTCGAATTTATCCTGGAAAATTACATCCATAAGTTAGCCAAAAAGACCAAGTTTACCTGGGATGACGACCTGATTGACGGAATAGACAAGCCTTCGGGTTTTATTTTCATGATGTTTTTCTGGCTGGCAACATTTACCAACCTTCAACTATCTGTTACGGTTAATCACTACCTCTCACTTATTCTTGAAATAGCTGTTTCAGTAGGATTTATATGGTTATTCTATAATCTTTCAGATGTATTCTCTAAATATTTAGGAGTGCTCACTTCAAAAACTGAAACTAAGCTGGATGATCAACTTGTCCCTTTGATTCGTAAAACACTCCGCTTTTTTGTTCTTGTGATGGGGATAATTCTAATCCTCCAAAACAACGGATATAATGTTGCTTCTTTAATAGCAGGGCTTGGTATTGGTGGACTTGCAGTTGCGCTTGCAGCGCGAGACACTTTAGCTAATTTCTTTGGCTCGGTAACAATATTTGTTGACAAACCTTTCAGAATAGGTGATTGGATAAAAGTTGCAGGTGTAGAAGGAACTGTTGAAGAAGTGGGCTTCAGGTCTACCAGAATAAGAACTTTTTATAACTCTCTTGTTAGTGTTCCAAACTCAAATATTTCCAATAACGAAGTTGATAATTTAGGGCTACGAGAATATCGTCGTTTATTGACCACTCTTAATCTAACCTATTCAACTTCTCCTGAACAGATGGAAGCTTTTGTGGAAGGCATTAAAGCGATTGTAAAATCGAATCCTCATTTCCGACAGGATTTTTATGAAGTGCATTTTAATGCTTTCGGAGCCCACTCATTAGATGTAATGATATATGTATTCTTTAAAGTGCCTGATTGGAGTACCGAATTACAGCAAAAGCATAATTTCTTTCTCGAGGTGCTCAAACTAGCCAAAGAAGTTGGTGTTGAGTTTGCGTTCCCGACTCAGACACTGCATGTGGATTCATTCCATAAAGATGAACCCAGACAAGTTGGTGAACCCAGAACTGAAGAAGAGTTAGCTGCTAGTATTACCGAATATGGTCCCAATGGCTCAAAAAGTAATCCTGATGGATTAAGAATATTTAAAGACGGTAAAGAAGTGGATTTCGGTAGCGGAAAGTGATCAGGCCGGTTTTGTTGTTCCTGTCATTTTGTAAACTGCATTTGTGAAATCGTCTTCAGTAACCGGTTTTATCAAAAAAATCGAATTTGAAACCTCAGAGGCTCTGCTCATATTTAATGAGTCAGAGTTGCCACTGGCAAAGATCACGGGACAATTCGTCTGCTTTCTGATTTCTACCATAGCATCAATGCCATCTATTATACCATTCAGCATAATATCCATGATAATAATATCAACTTTTTCCGTACTCAATACTTCAATAGCCATTTCCCCTGTTGTTACTTCCTTAATGATCTTGTAATTCATTTTCTCGAGGTAATGCCTGTAAACAACTGCTATCAGTAAATTATCTTCAACGATAATTGCTTTTTTCATTCAGTTCCCAAAATTTTAGTACAAACAGTGTTATCGACACTTATTAATTTTACTAAAATAAAAAACCCTGAGTACTTTAATACTCAGGGTTTAAATAAATGATAATCATTTAAAGGTTTTTACTTTTCATCCTTCTCTTTTCCAAAGGCTTCGAAAACCATTTTTAGATCATTAGCTACATCTTCACTAGTTCTGCCCTCAATTCTGTGGCGAGGAATCATTGCTTTAATTTCTCCATCCACAAAATATGCAAATGCAGGTGATGATGGTGGGTACTCACTGAAGTAAGCGCGTGCATGAGCAGTTGCTTCTTTATCTTGTCCGGCAAACACTGTAACCATATGATCCGGTTTTGCTTCAGAATTTTCTAAAGCAATTCCAAGACCTGGGCGGGCATTTCCGGCTGCGCAACCACACACCGAATTTATCGCCATCAGCATTGTGCCTTTGTACTCTTTCATTGCACGGTCTACATCTTCAGGAGTTTTGAGTTCTTCCACACCAAATTGAGTGAGTTCTTCTCTCATCCAGGACGTATCCGGCCCCATTCCAAATCCAAATTGCATACTTTCTCCTATTAAATTGGAGTTAAGATACGAATCTCTTTAAAAAGATTACTTCGCGTCTTTATAGTTTTCATTTACCTGATCCCAATTGATCACATTCCAGAAGGCTGAAATATAGTCAGGACGTCGGTTTTGATAGTTTAAATAGTAAGCGTGCTCCCAAACATCCAATCCAAGAACCGGAGTCAATCCATCCATTAAAGGACTATCCTGGTTTGCTGTAGAGTGTACTCTCAGGTTTCCGCTTCCATCAACTGATAACCAAGCCCATCCGGAACCAAAACGTGTTCCAGCGGCATTGCTGAACTCTTCCTTGAATTTATCAAAGCTGCCAAAAGTTTCGGTTATAGCCTCAGCGATATCTCCGTCTGGATTTCCACCACCGTTTGGTGAAAGAACATTCCAAAACAATTTATGATTTGCATAACCACCACCGTTATTGATGACTCCCTGCTTCACTGAATCAGGTACTTCATTAATTCTGGTTAGTACTTCCTCAATATCTAGGTCTGCAAAAGCATGACCTTCAAGAGCTGTGTTAACTTTATTTGTATATCCCTGATGATGCTTAGTGTGATGAATTTCCATCGTTTTTGCATCAAAATGAGGTTCTAATGCATCGTAAGCATATGGTAGTTCCGGTAATTCGTAAGCCATGGTTCCTCTTTGTTAATTTAAATTTCTATTCTTTAGCATCTACAAATTTGATGCCACTTTTTCCGCTTATTAAAATAAGCAATGACATGGTCAATTTCGTTCCTGCCACTATATATAGTGTCTATCTTTTCAATTTGTTTACACTATTAGCTGATTCTATATCTGATTTAGGGTTAAAAATGGGCTATCTTTCAAGCTCACATTTATTACACTAACTATGAAAAAGTACGACTACGACGTAATTATCCTTGGTAGCGGTCCTGCAGGATTTTCTTGCGCGATGCAAAGTTCCAAATTTGATAAAAAGGTGCTGGTTATTGAAGCCAATCAGGAACATTTAGGTGGAGCATGGATAAATTCAGGAACCGTTCCCAGTAAAGCTTTGCGTGAAACCTCCAGGATCATTCAACGATATCAGAACCAATTTCCGGAAGAAGCTAAAGAAAAACCCTATTCTAAATATTTGATGGGAGACTTACTTTCTTACAAAGATCAGATCTTGGAAAGTAAAAATAAAAAAGTTGAAAATGACCTCAACAAAAATGAAGTTGATACTTACAGAGGCTATGGTTCTTTAGTAGATAAACATACCGTGGAAGTAAAGAACTGGGAAGGAGAAAAAAAGAAATTTACAGCTGAATATATCATGCTTGCAACCGGTAGCCATAATAAAGCTCCGGATGGTTTTAAAGTGGACCATGAGATAGTGCTTGATGACAACTCTGTCCTTTCTTTAACTCACATTCCTCGTCGGATGGTAATTATCGGCAGTGGAATAAATGCCCTTGAATACGCCACAACATTCTCATCACTTGGAACACGTATAACTATTCTCAGTTACACCTCAGAATTCCTTCCATTTCTGGATCATGATATCAGATCGGAATTGAATAAAGTACTAGCTGATAACTCCATCGAAATCATAGAAAAAGTCAGAGACCTATCCATTGGAGTTAATGATCTTCGTGGAACCGTGGAAGTAATGCACACTCTGAAAGATGATAACGAAAAGGGTAGAAAATATGTTCTAGAAACAGAACACGTACTTTATTTAGGAAAAAAACTACCCAATACAGATGGAATTAAGTTAGATAAAGTTGGTGTAGAACTTGATGATGAAGGTTTTATCAAAACTGACGGGACATTCCGTTCCTCGGTAGAAAATATTTTTGCAACTGGAGATGTAGCCGGTTTCCCAAGGTTAGCTTCTGCTTCTTTTTCACAAGGAAGAATAGCTTCATGTGAAATGTTCCGTGAGGATAACACTCTGGAAATGCCTGATCAAATACCTTTTGCGATTTACTCAATTCCCGAAATTTCGAATATAGGCCTTACTCAACAAGAAGCAATTGATAACGGTTTTAATGTTGCTGTTGGGCGAGCTTACTATAAAAACATTACTCAGGGTGATGTTAGTAATCAACAAACGGGCTTACTTAAGATCGTTTTTGATCAGGAGACATTTAAAATTCTTGGCATTCATATTATTGGAGAAAGAGCGAGTGATCTCATTCATTTGGGTCAATCAGTTATGAACCTGGGTGGTGATATCCGTTATTTTATTGACCATGTTTTAAATTACCCAACATACAGTGAAGCCTACAGAATTGCGGCTTTCAACGGCATAAATTTTGTACACAAGGCAGGAGTAAAGTATAAGAAAATCCTGAAATAGATTTTATATACTAGACATAAGATGTTAGAAATGCTTCGCCACTCTTACATCTTATGTTTTAAATCTTCACTCAAACAAAGTGATAGGCTTTAGGCAATCCCATCGCATCTTTCTCAACTTCTGCCGGAATTGTTTTCAGGGGCTTTTCTTTTGACCATTTTGCAAACAGAGCCAACACCATTGCATCTACAATATCATCTTCAGCGATTTCACTGCGTCTGTATTCTTCTTTGATATCCCGAAAAAAATCATCTACAACAGGCTCTTCCTCTTCTATCAATTTAAGGCGGTGCTTAATTCCTTTCTTCAGGTTTTTCTTTTGAAAGATTTCACCCTCATTCAGGATCTGAAATAAATGCTCTGGGTGGCTTTCCATAACTTTTTCTTCAAGTCCTTTATGAGTAGTAAGCAGATCATCCACCATTTGAATCTTTGGTGTGATGTTCCAGGATTGAAGAGACAGCTTCTTCTCTGTGTATTCGTAGCTGATCATATTTGCTTCAACATAACTGGGAGCGGCCAACGCCGGACGAATTGGCGGAGAAAAAACGCTGGAAGAATAACTTCCGCCTACTTCTTTTCTCATTAAAGCATCGCATTCACGAGTATATTCTTCGTCTTCTAAACCAATGGGCATATCAAGAAACACACGATCCGTCTCAAGAAACTTTTCTTCTAACTGCTCCTTGGTTTCAAGCACTTCCCATCTTTCGTTTCCTTTATCAAAAGAAATAAATAGCCATCCGATTTTGCACCCGTCAATGCCGCCTGTTTTCATCAGCTCAATTTCTTTTTTATCTGAATATGCAATTCATCTAATTGGTGTTTATCTACCACATCCGGGCTGTTGTCCATAATGCTTTGAGCTTTTTGATTTTTTGGGAAAGCTATAACATCCCGCAAACTTTTTGCTCCTGTCAGCAACATCACAATTCTGTCCAAACCAAGAGCGATACCACCGTGTGGAGGAGCTCCGTATTTGAATGCTGAAAGTAGAAAACCGAATTTTTCTTCTGCTTCTTCTTCTCCGATTCCGAGAAGCTCGAACATTCTTTGCTGTACTTTTCTGTTATGAATTCTGATCGAACCACCACCAATTTCACTTCCGTTTAATACCAAGTCATAAGCTCTGGCTTTAACGGCAGCAGGATCCGTATCAATTAATTCCATGTCTTCTTCTTTTGGTGAAGTAAACGGATGATGCATGGCATGATATCTGCGAGTTTCTTCATCCCAATCCAATAACGGAAAGTCAGTAACCCATAAAAGATTGAATTTAGAGTTATCAATCAAACCAAGATCTTTACCCATCATTAATCTAAGCTGACCAAGTTGATTCAAGACATCAGGTTTTGGTCCTGCCAGAATCAATACCAGATCTCCTTTTTCTGCACCGGAAGCTTCTACCATTTCAGAAACGATCTCTTCAGTCAGGAATTTACCAACGCTGCACATCGGCCCGTCTTCCTGCATTTTGATGTAGATCAGTCCGCCTGCTCCGGTTTCTTTTTTAACACGGTCTGTTAAACGATCGATAGCTCCGCGACCCATTTCTCCTTGTCCGGGAACTGTAATTCCTATTACTCCGCCACCATTTGCAACTGTACCTGAAAACACTTTGAATTCCGCATCTTTAACAATATCAGAGAAGTCTTTGAACTCCATTCCGAAACGAGTGTCAGGCTTATCAGAACCATATGTATTCATGGCATCATCGTAAGTCATTCTGGGAAACGGAGTTTCAATATCAACATTGATCGTTTCCTTGAAGATCATTTTCATCAAGCCTTCATGATAGGTGTAAATATCATCTTCGGTTACAAAGCTCATCTCAACATCCACCTGAGTAAATTCCGGCTGACGATCAGCTCTAAGATCTTCATCGCGGAAACATTTCACGATCTGAAAATACCTATCGAATCCTGAAACCATCAGTAACTGCTTGTACGTCTGAGGACTTTGTGGAAGCGCAAAGAATTTTCCTTCATTTACTCTGCTCGGTACCAAATAATCGCGCGCGCCTTCGGGAGTACTGCGCATCAATACAGGCGTTTCTACTTCAACGAAATCATTCTTATGATAATAAGACCGAATCGCATGATATGCTTTTGAACGGAGCATCATTTTTTCCTGCATCTCAGCACGACGAAGATCCAGATAACGATATTTCAAACGAACTTCTTCATTTGTAGCAATACCATCTTTAATTTCAAACGGAGGAGTTTCTGCTTCTGAATAAAAGATCAGATCTGTAGCTTCTACTTCAATTTCTCCAGTAACCAAATTCGGATTCACATTTTCATCGCCACGGGTAATCACTTTACCTTTCACGCCTACAACATATTCAGCACGTAGCTCTTCTGCTTTAGCATGTAATTTTTCATCGGTTTCAGTGAAAACAACCTGAGTAATTCCATAGCGATCACGCAGATCAATAAAGATCACACCGCCAAGGTCACGACGTGGGCCAACCCAGCCGTTTAATATTACTTCTTCTCCGATATTCTCGGCTGTTAATTCTCCGCAGGTATGTGTTCTTTTTAAAGTCATTTTTAGGTTAAGTGAATCGTAGAATGAAAACTTTGGTTATAAGATCGCCAAAAATAAGGAATACAATAACGAATAGCTTGTTTGATGTCGCTTGAAACCATTTTTTTGATAAATACTTTCTGCACTTTTTTTATGACCGGCTTGATATGGTACGTGCAATTAGTTCATTATCCATCTTTCCGCTTTTTAAATGAAGAGAATTTCCAAAAATTCCATAAGCATCACTCTGTGAGAACCGGGATTATTGTGATGCCATTTATGAGTATTGAACTTGCAACTTCAGGAGCTCTTGCATGGATGGAAGACTGGACAACTCTCAACGCTTTTGGTTTCTATCTTGTAATATTGATCTGGCTTTCTACATTTTTTCTTTCCGTGCCAAAGCATAATGCGTTAAAACACGGCAAAGTGGATTCACTGATCGATGGATTGGTAAAAACGAATTGGTTCAGGACGGTGCTTTGGAGTATAAAAAGTGGATTGAGTTTGTGGGTTCTAATGGGTCTTTAATATTCTGGCAAAAATGGTAGCAAATAAGTGGGGTCATCCTGAACTTGTTTCAGGATCTTTGTAAGGAACACATCTTGAATCTTTATTAATGACTTAAAACAAAGCCTATCTATATTTTTGACCAACTTCGGATAAGCTAGCAATACGTTTATAATGGGATTGGTATGATACATTAAAATAATTGATGCTCGGATATTTAAACTAAGCCATTCCGTAAGATCCTGAAACAAGTTCAGGATGACCCATTATATGTATTGATTCATAACATCAAGAAAAATAATTCTTGCCTAACCAACTATTTTAATTAAATTAGCTGTCCATTTGTAAACCAATGAGCCTGGGGAGGTCTCATGGGTACTATTACCACAATTGTTGCTGACGGCAACGAAATATTCAGGCATGGATTGAGCTCCATTCTTCGTGAGGCAGACTTTGACATCCTCAGCGAAATAGATAATGGTGCACTCATTTTAACAGCGTACGAAAACGTGTTACCCGAACTATGTGTCATAAGTTTTGATATGCCTGAAATAAGTGGAATTCAATTAGCTAATAAGATCTCCGGCAACTACCCTAATGCCAACATCTTAATCCTGGCTGATAATGCTTCAGAAAAAACACTGAATGAATTTCTGGATTCCGGAGCAAATGGATTACTCCTGAAATCGGCCGACAAGATCGAACTTACAGAAGCTGCAAAAAAGATCTCTGAAGGAGAAACGCATCTCGGTAAGCAATTCTCAAAAATGATGACCAGAGAATACTTACGATTATCCAGACTTAAAAAAGGAAAACGATCTTCCATTACACCCAGAGAACAGGAAGTACTTTCATATATCGTAAAAGGCTTAACCAGTTCAGAAATCGGAAAAAAGCTATTTATAAGTCCCCGAACGGTAGACAAACACCGCACTAATCTTCTCAAAAAACTCGGTTTAAAAAATACAGCCAGCCTTGTCCGCTACGCCCTCAGTAATGATGCAAACTAGTATCATTGCTGTTATTTGTAATTTGAGTTTTGGCTTTTACGCAGTGTCTACATAAAAACACGTACACAAATTACGTAAATATCACTATTGAGCGTGTTGAGTGTTAGACTTATGTTTTAATTGCAAATGGGGTAATAGCCGTCTGTAGATGATATTAGCCGACCTACATTGATTTGGGGTCGGCTTTTTTTATGGATAGAAATCATCAGCTCTGCCGGAAATTTGATGCTTTTTATCGGATTGCCTTAACTCATGGAATTTCATTTCCACAATGTTGTTGTGTTCCTTTACTTGTTTACCCAAAGTAAACAGATCATAAGCTGCGCCCAACCCAAACACACCGCCTGAGGCAAACCAACCAAGTCCCGTACCATATTTCTCCAGATAAAAACGTTGAAAGCCAAGCGTTCCGAAAAATCCAACTAACCATAACAAATAAGCGATCTTTCTAGATTTGAACTGACTTGGATCTTTGAATCTTTTGGGAATCAGTGACTTTTTCCCGGTTCCCGCTTTTTCCAGAAATTCGTCGATACTTACTAATATTCTCTTAGCCAGTCTCTTTACTCTCGGATTGGCATTTTGAGCCAGATCCAATTCCCCTTCAAGAATTCCTTTTTCAAAATTAAACTCATCCAGTAGTTTGTTGATATCGATCTTGCCATTCAGATGAGCTTTGATCTTTCGGTTCAGATTCTGAAGTGAGTCGTGAATGGAAGTGATCAGATTGGACTGCTCTTTTTCCTCATCAGACAAATCCTGTACTACTTCTTCGTATTTCTCGTACGCTTTCAGAAATACATTTTGAGCAATATAAATGAGTTCGAGCTGGTCTGACCTGTTCACGTGATGTTAGTTTGTTTTTTAAAGAACCGAATAAAATCCGGTTAACTGATACCCTGATTTTGAAAATATGTTACGGATTTAATAAAACCTACCCGGATAAATAAAAAAGCTCAACCCATTTCCAAGCTGAGCTTTTTTAATAATATTCCACTTATTTCACAAGAAGCATCTTTTCAGTAAACACTTTCTTAGGTGTAGTTAATCGATAAAAATATATTCCTGACGCCAGGTCACTCGCATCAAAAGAAACTTGATGAACTCCTGCTCGCCGTATACCGCTTACTAATACTTCTACTTGTTGCCCAAGTGAGTTAAATACCGTTAGAGTAACTAGTGCCGTTTCAGGAACTTCAAATTGAATATTAGTTGATGGATTAAATGGATTCGGATAATTCTGTTGTAGAGCGAAAACTGAAGGAGATTCTTTGTTAGGTTCATTTGAAACCGTACTTGGGCAAGTTCCCCATACGGGCTTATTTTCAGAGGTTAACATACTAGAGGTTGAAAATGAACTTGGCTCAAAAGTAATATTAGTAACACACCAACTGCTCAAATTTTGATTAAACTTGGAAGCATCATTGAACATCTCGTCCATGTCTGTTACTAAACTCACATCCCAACTACCTATGTCTTGATTAAAAGTGGATGTAGCCTCAAACATGCCATCCATTCTTGTTGCTGAACTCACATCCCAACTGCCTATATCTTGATTAAATACGGATGCACCTTCAAACATGCTTATCATATTGGTAGCGGAGCCTACATCCCAACTGCTTATATCTTGATTAAATACATGTGCACCTTGAAACATTCCTTGCATGATTGATACCTTACTTACATCCCAACTGCTTATATCTTGATTAAAAGAAGTCGCTCGCAGAAACATGAAGATTGTATTGGTAACAGAGCTCATATCCCAACTGTTTAGAGATTGGTTAAAAGAAGCCGCAGTCGCAAACATATACCCCATATAAGTCACCATGCTAACATCCCAACTGTCTATATCCTGATTAAAATTTATTGCCCTATTGAACATACTATTCATTCTAGTAACTTTTCCTGTATTCCAGCTCTCTATTGGATGGTCGAAAGAAGTTGCATCATCAAACATGCTAGACATAGTTGTTACGTTGCTCACATCCCAACTTCCAATAGGCTGATCAAAAGAACGTGCTCCAGCAAACATGCTAGACATATTGGTTACGTTGCTCACATCCCAATTTCCAATAGGCTGATCAAAATGCCGTGCTCCAGCAAACATGCGGCTCATATCAGTAACTGCACCCACATTCCAATTTCCAATAGGCTGATCAAAATGCCGTGCTCCAGAAAACATAGCAGTCATATTGATTACATTACTCACATCCCAACTACTTATATTTTGGTTAAAAGTATCAAAATCATCAAAAATCTCTTCCATATCCGTAACAGGAGTTGTGCATACGACTGATAAGTCTTCATCGGCGTCTCTCTTTGAAACTAAAAGGCTCTTGTCTACCGCTGTATATGTAATCCCACCCACTACACCCGTATCACCAGAATTTGCTCCATCACAAGTTATAGTCACTCCATTTTCTGCCAAGGCAAAGGTTCCTTGTGCTTTTAAAAAAAATGGTGCCAATAAGAACAAAACAAAGCATATTCCGATTACAAATTTTCTCATAATATCTTCCTCAGTGTTTCGATACGTTAAATTTTAAAACTTAAACTATAGAAAATTAAATATAAAAAAAGCCCAACTCATTCCTGAATCGGGCTTTTGTACTTAGAGTAGCGTGGGACGGAATTGAACCGTCGACCTCACGATTATGAGTCGTGCGCTCTAACCATCTGAGCTACCACGCCATTTGTCAATAAATTGAAAGCTTCAAAACTCAAATGACAATTTGTGATCTTGAGCTTTCGTGGGGTTTCTTTTTTTCAAAGAACTCCAAATATAAGGACTTCCAACATCAACCGTAAACAATTTTTCAGGGAAATCTGCTATAACTCACTTCTAAGTTTGTTACCTTTGGTTTTTCTAAACCCTGTCAGGGTTTAGAGATATTATCCACGAATAAAAAATTGCAGAAACCCTGACAGGGTTGCACAGAAAATTATGGCGCAAAAGATCACAAAAAGAGAAAAAGATTATTCACAATGGTACCTGGATGTTGTAAAGGAAGCCAAACTTGCTGAACATTCTCCGGTGCGTGGATGTATGGTTATTCGTCCTACAGGAATGGCTCTGTGGGAAAACATGCAGCAAGGTCTGGACAAAATGTTCAAAGATACCGGACACGAAAATGCTTACTTCCCTCTTTTTATTCCAAAATCTTTTCTTTCAAAAGAAGCTCAACATGTAGAGGGTTTTGCGAAAGAGTGCGCCGTTATCACTCACAGCAGATTAAAAGCTGTAGATGGCGGAGTGGAAGTTGATCCGGAATCCAAATTAGAGGAAGAGCTTATTGTTCGACCAACTTCAGAAACTATTATCTGGGATACCTACAGAAGCTGGATACAATCGTACCGTGATCTTCCGATCTTAGTAAATCAATGGGCAAATGTTGTGCGTTGGGAAATGAGAACCCGACTGTTCCTCAGAACGATGGAATTTTTGTGGCAGGAAGGCCATACCGCACATGCAACCAAGCAGGAGGCTGTTGATGAAACACTCCAAATGCTGGAAGTATATCGAATTTTTGCCGAAGATTATATGGCAATGCCGGTAGTTACCGGAGTAAAAACTGCGAGCGAACGGTTTGCAGGAGCGGTAGATACTTATTGTATTGAAGCATTGATGCAGGATGGCAAAGCATTGCAAGCAGGAACTTCTCACTTTTTAGGACAGAATTTTGCCAAAGCTTTTGATGTAAAATTTCAGGATAGTGATGGTGATCACAAACTGGTTTGGGCAACAAGCTGGGGCGTTTCAACCCGATTGATCGGTGGACTGATCATGACGCATTCGGATGATCAGGGATTGGTTATTCCTCCAAGATTAGCTCCGACTCAGGTTGTGATCGTTCCGATTTACAGAAGTGATGAAGAGCGCGAAACTGTTCTTGAGTATGGTGATTCTATTTACAACGAGCTTAAAGATCTTGGAGTCCGGGTAAAACTGGACGACAGAGATAATTACAAACCGGGCTTCAAATTCGCGGAGCATGAAGCTCAGGGAATTCCATTGAGAATTGCCGTCGGACCAAGAGATGTCCAAAAAGGAAATGTGGAACTTGCTCGTCGTGACACTTTAAGCAAATCGTTTGAATCCAGAGATGGAATTGGTTTAATGGTTAAGGAATTACTGGAAACCATTCAGGTTGATCTTTTTGAAGCTGCTAAGAAACGAAGAGAAGAAGCTACTTCAGAAGTAGAAACTTACGATGAGTTCAAAAAGGTTCTGGAAGAAAAAGGCGGTTTCATTTACGCTCACTGGGATGGAACTGAAGAAACTGAGGAACTTGTTAAAAATGAAACCAAAGCAACCATTCGTTGTATTCCCTTAAAAACTGATGGGAAGGAAGGTAAATGCATGGTTACAGGAAAGCCTTCGAAACAGAAAGTGTTGTTTGCTAGGTCTTATTAACTTAGTTGTCATCCTGAGGAAACTTCCGAAGGATCTTCAAAATGTTCTAAAACTGATAAGTGAAGATTCTTCGCTATCGCTCTGAATGACTCATAATTCTATAACAAATGAACATTCCTCCATATCCATATCATCTTTGTTCTGCAGAACAGTGCCGGAGAATGGACGAACGTACCATAAATGAATTTGGGATTGATGGTTTCACGTTGATGGAAATCGCAGGAACTAAAGCTGCTGATTTCATCCTTTCTGAAATAGAATCGGGTTCTCATGGTTTATTTATATGCGGAAAAGGAAATAACTCGGGAGATGCTTTAGTTGTAGCGCGAATTCTCTCTGAAAAAGATCATACGGTTACAATCTGTTTTGTTGGAGGAACTGATTCTTTAAGTGAAGACACTTCTAAGAATCTCGACCTGATTAAAAAGTTGAAAGGAAACATCAATTTTGTTGAATGGGTATCCGACTTCGGTTTCAGAGAGTATGATTTTGTGGTGGATGGCATGTTTGGTACTGGATTAAACTCTGATGTCCGCTCTCCTTATGACGAATTGATCAATGAAGTAAATCAGTCAAAAAAAACGATCTTCTCTTTGGACCTACCTTCCGGTTTACACACTGATACCGGCAGAAAAATGGGAAGCGCTATACTTGCCGATTTTACGATTACGTTCGGAGCACTAAAAACAGGATTCTATCTGAATGACGGATTTGAATATTCAGGTGAAATTGTACTGTGTGAGCTTCCCTTTCCAAATCACTTTAAAGAGAAGTCTGCTTATTTAATTCATGAAGACTGGTTTACAGAGTCAGAAATAGATCAAAAGCAGCGCGAACACAAATATGATGGAGGAGTTCTTTATATAATAGCGGGTTCAGAAGGCTTGACCGGAGCAGCAATTTTAGCAGCACAGAGTGCGTGGGGTACGGGAGTTGGAGCCGTGGTTCTGATTACACCAAAGGGATTGCTCAATATTTATGAAAAGAATCTGACTCAAATTATCAAAAAACCTGTTGGTACAGATAATGACATCCATTTTTCAATATCTCATTTGGAGCAGGTACAATCGACCTTAAATGAAAAGCCGGGATCCCTATTGATCGGTCCGGGGCTTGGCAGAGATCCTGAAACCATAAATTTTGTTCAAGAATTACTTTCTGATTTTATCGGAAATGTTGTTATCGATGCCGACGCTCTCTTCGCTCTTTCAGAATCTGATACTTGGAAAAAACCTGATGATGCCAACTGGATTCTCACACCTCACCCCGGTGAATTGAAAAAGCTTTTAGGTTCAGATATTCAAGATGGGTTTGATCGATTGATACAGGTTTCCAAAACTGCGAAAGAAAAAAACATCACCATTTTGTCGAAAGGATTTCCTTGTATTTTGGGAACAACTTCGGGCGATGCATATTTAACGGGATATGATACCCGAATTTTTTCCCGGGCGGGTTTCGGAGATATACTTGCCGGTAAAGTCGGTGGACACCTGTTGGCTTTGAAAGAACCTGATTCAGCATGCATTAAAGCACTAATTGAGGGCAAACAAAAAGCCGTTATTCATTTTAACAACTCAAACTTTGAACTTGAGCCAATTCATTTAATCTAGTCAGGACTAACCCATCGATATTATTTTTAAATATAAACGGTTTTTTGGCATTCTTGTAGCTTTCACAACCATATCTATATTGGTGGCTACTCTCTATCCATCTAAAACATCGCTCTCTTTGAACATTTGGGATTATGATAAATTGGGGCATTTTATCATGTTTGCAGGTTGGACTTTTCTTGTTGGACTTTTCAGAGCAAGTAACACGAAAAGAAAACCCAGCCTTTGGAAAGTATTTTCTCTTGGTTGCTTTTATGGTCTGATGATCGAGTTTCTACAATTTGTAGTTCCAACCAACAGAAGCCCTGAAACTCTGGATTTTGTAGCTGATGCTTTGGGTGCGCTATTTGCAATTTTTGTACTTCATTTCTTATTCAAATCAATGTTCTCTACTGATAAAGCTAATACTGCATGATTATGTTATACTAACATCTTCCTAAAAGAGATTTATTACCAGAGCACACTACTAATCAAATCTCTTGCTTTATGAAAAAGAATCGTTACTTCGACCTGAAGAAAAATCATTTCATTCTTTCTGAAATTGGAATTATTTGTTCGCTTTTATTTTTGATAGCTGCTACAAATACGAATATCGGGACTCAAAAAAAATCAAGCATTTCTGATCAAAAGCCTTTGATTCCTGACACCTTACTAGTCCTTCCTCCCATTACACCGCCTGAAAAAGTTGCTCCTCAAAAACCAATGATATTTACTCCCAAACCAAACGATGATCCAATGGATATTGAGATCCCGGAATTCCCAGAGTTTGGAGATTTCTCTGATAGAATACCAGAACCCCTAAAACCTGACAATAAAACAGACGATGAGCCGGTAACTTTTTTAAAAGAAATGCCTTCAATTATTGGCGGACAGCGGGCTTTATATTCCAAAATTAAATATCCTGAAATTGCACAAGATATCGGTATTGAGGGCAGGGTTATGGTACAATTTATTGTTGATAAACAAGGGAATGTTACCAACCCCGAAATCATACGTGGTGTTCACCCAAAACTTGATGAAGAGGTTCTTAGAGTTATTAAACTGGTAAAGTTCTCTCCTGGGGTCCAAAATGGTATACTAGTCAAAGTAAAAATGGTGCAATCAGTAAGCTTTAAACTAAAAAGATAGTATTTACACCCTTTTAATAGAATAAATGTGGTTAAATCACGTTTTTTTTACATAAACATCAAAATATAACTTGCAGTCAAACTGAAATATCATTTTCTTTAAAGTTCAAGAAAAAAGGCATTAATTATGATTAACAGAAGAAAAGATTCAAAGGCTGATTTAAAGAGATCATACAATATTTTCCTGGAAGCAGGTCTGATTGTAGCGTTGCTTTTTATCATTGCAGCTGTACGAATTAACTTATACAGCCCTCCTCCAACTCCTCCTCCGATTGATGAACAGGAAGAAGTTGTAATGGAAGAGGCGATTCAAACTAAGCAAATTGAAACACCTCCTCCTCCTCCTCGTCCACCGGTCCCGGTTGAGGTTCCGAACGATGAGATCATCGAAGACGAGATTCTGGATATAGCCGAGTTCGATTTGGACGGACCAATGGATTTACCTCCACCTCCTCCTCCCGCAGAAGATGAAGAAGAGGAAATCTTTATAGTTGTGGAAAACATGCCGGAACTTAAAGGTGGACAGGCTGGTCTTCAAAAACGAGTTAAATACCCTCAGGTTGCAATTCGTGCTGGTATTGAAGGTCGTGTTACTGTACAGTTTGTAGTTAACGAAAGAGGCGAAGTTGTTAATCCGCGAGTTATTCGTGGAATCGGCGGTGGGTGTGACGAAGAAGCACTCAGAGTTGTTAAAACTGCTAAGTTCTCTCCGGGAATGCAACGGGGTAGACCTGTACAAGTTCAGATGAGTTTACCGATTTTATTTAAACTCAGTAACTGATACATTTTCAGATCAAATTAAAAGGCGTGATTGGCAACAATCACGCCTTTTTTATGTCCGTTAGTTTTTTACTTTGAAATCCTCCAGAACAGGAATGAGGTTTTTAAATCCCACTTTATCTATCGCTTTATTAAGCTCTACCCATTCAACCAACTCAATTCCTTCTGATGTTTCAGGCATAAACGATTGTGGTTTTTCAAAATGCATAGCAAACCAATAGGTCACCTTGTGGTAGATTTTTCCTTTTTGGTTGTAAGAATGTTTTGATGAAACCAGTTCGTTTGAAATTAATGGAAGCGAGTCTGCACCCACTTCTTCCATAACTTCTCTTCTCGCACACATTTCAATGGTTTCACCTTTCTCTCTTTTACCTTTCGGAATATCCCAAAAACCATTCCTGAAGATCATTAAAACTTCAGTTTGGGATTTTTCGGTTTTTCTGAAAACAATTCCACCGGCTGCTTCTACTTTTTTAGTCTTCACTATTTGACTCTTCTGAAGGTGTACCCTCTCCTTTCTTTTTCTCGTCGGCATAGTTTAAACGAAGAGTGGTCAGTGTTTGATCCAAAAATCCTTTCAGCTCTTGAGGAAGATTACCTTTTGTATATTTATCTAACATATTCAGAGTGTCAATGGCGTATTTAGCTGAAGAAAGGTCTTTCTCCATTTCGCCTGTTGCCGGATTTTGAAGCTTTCCCAGTCCCATCATAGCAATTTGCTGATGCTGTTGAATTAACATCATACACAGCAGCTGATCTTGTTGTTCAGGGTTTAAATTATCAGTATTCATCTATCAGGTAGTTTAGTTTTATAGTTTTTTAAAAATAAGGTGTTTTCACATAAATAAAGATGATTTTTAATTACCTTTATTTATACATCAAATTCAAAATTAATATCACGTATGGCAGTAGTAAAATCCTTTAAGGCATGGCGACCTAAACCTGAATCTGCAAAAAATATCATAAGCGTTCCTTACGATGTAATCAATACAGATGAAGCCAGAGAATTAGCACAGAACAAGCCTGACAGTTTCCTGCATGTTATACGTCCTGAAATTGATCTTCCAGAGAGCATAGATATTCATGCCGAAGAAGTCTATAAAAAAGGAGCGGAAAATTTATCGAACCTTTTAAACTCTGATCATTTTGTACAGGAGGAAAAAGATGCTCTTTACGTTTATAAACTCAACTGGCGAGGACGTTCTCAATCAGGAATCTTTGGTTGTGTGAGTGTAGCCGAATATGATGAAGAAGTTATTCTGAAACATGAGCTAACCAGACCTGACAAAGAAGATGATCGCACAAAGCATATAATTACTCAGCAAGCACATGCCGAACCGGTTATGATAACCTTTGACGACACTGCCGGAATTTCTGAAATGATGGAATCGGTAAGTGATAATGAGCCTTTATATCAGGTTACTATTGAAGATGTAGAGCATCTGATTTGGAAAACAGATAACAACGCAGAATTTGATAACGCCTTTTCAAAGATCAAAAACCTTTATATAGCAGACGGACATCACCGTTGCGCAAGTGCTTCAAGAACGGCTGCTCAAATGAAAAAGGAAAACCCGGATCATACGGGAGAGGAAGAGTATAATTTTTTCCCGGCTGTGGTTTTTCCTATGCAGCAAATGGAGATTCTTTCCTATAACCGCATCGTATATTCCACTCCTGATAATTTTCTTAGCCTCTTGAAGGAGAAATTTGAACTGAAAGAAACAACAAATCCGGTACCTGATAATAAAGGAGATATATGTGTTTATCTGGATGGAGTCTGGTATTCATTTTCTCTTCCTGAGAGTGATAAATCTGATGTTGCATCATCATTAGATGTAGCCAGGTTGCAGGAACATTTGCTTGAACCATTACTTGACATTTCGGATCAACGCACAGATAAAAATCTATTCTTTGTTGGCGGAATCAGAGGTACTAAAGAACTGGAGAAACTGGTTAATTCCGGTAAAGCTGATATGGCAATTAGCATGTATCCAACCAATATCAGAGAACTGGTTGATGTTTCTGATGCAGGATTACTGATGCCTCCAAAATCTACCTGGTTCGAGCCTAAATTAAGATCCGGATTTTTAATTCACACTTTTTAACTCACATTCACTTAATACATGAAACGCGCTCACAATTTTAGTGCAGGTCCAGCTGCTTTACCACTGGAAGTTTTGGAACAAGCTCAATCTGAACTGTTAAACTATAATGGAACCGGTTCTTCTATAATGGAAATGAGCCATCGCGGTCCGGACTACACCAAAGTGAATACAGACGCTACAGAAAGCCTTAAAAATATCCTTGGTCTTGGAGATGATTTTGAGATCCTATTTCTTCAGGGTGGTGCAAGTTTACAATTTCTTCAAGTTGCAATGAACTTTCTTAACGAGGGGGAAACAACTGATTACATCAATACAGGTGCGTGGTCTCAAAAAGCAATTAAAGAGGCCAAAAGATTTGGCAACGTAAATATTGCTTTCAGCAGTGAGGATTCAAATTTCAATAGAGTACCAACTTCCGGAGATCTGAGCTTAACTCCTGGTGCCAACTTTGTTCATTACACTTCTAATAACACAATTTTCGGAACTCAGTTCGCTTCAGAGCCGGAAACCAATGGTGTGCCTTTAATTTGTGACGCCTCTTCAGATTTTCTTTCCCGTCCTATCAACATTGATAAGTATGGATTGATCTATGCTGGTGCACAGAAGAATCTGGGGCCATCCGGTGTTGCTGTAGTTATTATCAGAAAAGATTTTCTGGCAAAGATCAGCAAATCTGATATCCCAACTATGCTAGATTACCGCACACACACTGCTAAGCTGTTTCATACACCTCCTACATTTACTGTTTACCTGGTAAGCTTAGTTCTTAAATGGCTTGAGAATAAAGGTGGTCTAAAGCATTTTGAGAAACTAAATACAGAAAAAGCTGAGCTTCTTTACAGTACTATTGATTCAGATGATTTTTATCGCGGAACTGCTGAGCTTGAATCCCGATCAAAAATGAATGTTACCTTCCGATTGCCTTCAGAGGAGCTGGAACAAACATTTCTACAGGAAGCAAAAACCCACGATCTTGTTGCTCTTAAAGGACACAGAAGTGTAGGTGGTATCAGGGCTAGTATTTACAATGCTTGTGAATTGAGCAGCGTAAAAGCTTTGACTGATTTCATGAAAGATTTCAGAAGCAAGAATGGATAAATATAGTAATTAGTACCTAGATGTTAGATAGTATCAACAGCCTAACATCTAGGTACTAATTACTAATTTAGTCCCAACATCGATAGCACGTGATCGAGCGCGAAGGGAACAAAGGCAAGCATGTAAAAAATACCCCAAGCTGCACCGGCTATATGAGCTTCATGATTGATAGTTCCCTCTTTTTTGCTGGCGTAGATACTGTAACCTATAAAAGCGACACCAAATAAAAGGGCAGGGATTTCTATTGGAATTAACATCAGGTAAAGAGGCTCAAAAGGGAATAGTAGTATAAATCCAAAAAGAACGGCTTCAACTGCACCTGAAGCACCCAGCGTTGCATACTGTGGGTTGTCTTTGTGTTTTATTAAAGACGGAATTGAAGATGCGATCAATCCTGTAAAATAAAGCCCCAGAAACTGAACCTCTCCTATTTGCATTTCTAAAACCGGCCCAAAGAAAAAGAGTGTTATCATGTTGAACAACAAATGAGATATGCTTCCATGCACAAATCCGGATGTTATCAACTCATACCAAGACTTGTTTCTGATAGTCCGGTACGGCATCATCATTCCAACTTCAATTACTTTCGGGTACATAAATAACCCGATCAAAGAAATTATTGCGTTGGCTGCAATCAGATAATAAGTAATATACATTCTGTAGATAAATTAGATTGCTACGAAGATACAGCCCTTTTAATTTCGACCAAAATTAAACAAAAAAACCCACTCGATTTTACTCAAGCGGGTTCCCCCCATCAACCATAACATGTTAAGCAAGCTACAATTACTTTTATGTTCTATTATATAGAAAAAACACCTGAAGCTGATCCCTCTTCTATCTTCAGGTATTAAATCCTGTGATTATTTCTAATCTTCAGTTAATGAGTTTGATGGATTTGAAGCCCCGGAACTAATTAATTTTTCGATTCGTGACAATCTGAGTTCAAGCTCTTGTTGCTTGTCAACTTTTGCCTGAAGAGTGGCATTATCATCTTTCAAATCCTGCAATTCAAGATGTAAAGCTTTTACAGCTTCGATCAGTACTGCTGTCATTTGAGCATAGTTCACCGATTTCATGCCGTTTTCATCAGTCTGTACAAATTCCGGATAGATCTTCTCTACTTCCTGCGCAATCACTCCAATTTGTGGATCTTCATTAGATGTATCCGTTTTCCATGTATATGAAACTCCGCGCATTTCAAGCGTTTTTTCAAGAGCATTATCTATGGTTCGGATGTCTTTTTTCAATCGTTCATCAGAAGACTGATTCAATGTTCCTGAAATATTGATATTACCGTTTCCACCATCCAACAAAATAGTTTCCTGGCTTGTTTGGCCAACAATATTCGTCTTCTTCAGACTCATAGCTCCCCACTCATCAGTACCATCTGAAGCTACATTTATCTCTGCATTTGTGAGATACCATCCATCTCCACTAGGGGTGCTTCCGAAAATATTTAAGAACGCCAGATCATTATTCTCCCAGGATTGTCCTCCGTATTGGAAATTCGGGCTTGTGTCTCCAAACATCGTTACCTGAGAAGATTCACCAGAAGGGTCATTGCCGTTTGCATCATTCGAAATATGAATATTAAATAGACTGCCTAATCCACTTTCTTGTCTGGCTAACGAACTCATTTCAAACCATGATCTGCCACCTTCTGCAGCATTCTGAATTCCAAACTGCAGAGGTACATAAAAGTTATCATTCTGATAAATGTCCATGTAAAAATATCCGCCGTTCATCCCTGCACTTCTTTCTCCGTTTGCATAGTCTTCTTGTGAAACCTGCATGCCTCCTTTATTAAACCAATTATATACAAACCCTGTACCCTCTGAGTCAGTATCTCCGTATTGCAAGGCTCTTCTTGACAGAGTTACAAAATTTCCATCCTGATCTGTGTTACGAATAAACCCGGGATAAAAAGCCGTATTCCGCTGATACTCTGCTTCCGGTTGAGTTGAAAGGAAAAGTGAGTCCAGAGTTTGACCATTCGCACTACCGCTTCCAACGGAGCCAAAAATGTTTCCATTTACAGTAAGATCTCCATTAATTACTGAATGACCATTAAAAATAGCTGCTGTATCTGCATTTACTTCCATTCCAATGTTAGAACTTCCGTTATATACATTTAGCCTTAAACCTAAGTTAGAAGTGCTTCCGCTTGCTTCACCTTCAAGTGCAACATTTTGCTCCGGTGAATTAAACGCTTCTCCACGAACACCAATATTTGGACTGCTTCCGGTGCCTATGGCTCTGGCAATAACACCAAAGTCAATTCTACTTCCATTTTCTCCTGAGGCTTGGGCTTCAACTCCAACATTTCCATTCAGGTTTCCGCTGGAATAAAATCCACCTGCGATATTATAAGAACCGAAATTCCCATCAACCTCTTCTCCTAAAGGAATAATTTCACCGGAGCCATCACCTAACGCTACACCATATGCTCCAAAATTAAACTTTCCTGTTCCAAGGGCATATCCATATGTCCCATAATTACTTCCTCCTCCTGATCCCAACGCAAGACCATATGCTCCAAAGTGAGGACCTGAACCATCTCCTGAAGCTCTGCCATAAAGACTTAATTGTGCGCTCTCATTCCCTGAAGAACTAACAATTCTTGAGTCAACTCCTCTATTCTGTCCATCTGTTTGTGAACGAACTTTTAATGCCCCCTCAATTGATTTATTCCCCGTCACATCAATAATAAAAGAAGTATCATTTTCGCTGGTATTCAAATTATATTCAGTAATCTCACCACCTGACCCTGTTCCGCCTTCAACAGCTTTTTGAGCAACTAAAGCATACGGAACTGATAATAATCTTGTAGTTCCAAGGTCTGCGTATTCTGTACCTCCGGCCGGATCAATAGCCAGTTTTACAAAATAATTATCGTTACCAAAATCGATGTCAGAAAATACCTGTCCTTCAGCAGCTGTTCCTTCTCCGATTATTATTTGAATTAAACCTAACGGATTTGTAGTGACTGTATGAGCTTCCTGATATAGTGGATTCCCTTCTTCACTCCCTTTAATTATCGAAACTTGTACTCCAAGTTGAGTATCAGCAAGAATATCTCCATTTGCGCCTCTGGCAACCGCCTGAAAATTAAATCCTTGTGGCACCTGAGCATAAACACTGATCGCTGTTATTAAAACTACAGCAACACTTCCTATTAATTTTTGTAGAATTGATTTCATAATATTTAATTTATTTTATTAACAACATCTTTTGAGATTTCAACACTTTGCCATTTATCCTTAGCGTATAGAAATAAACCCCGCTTGAAAGGTTAGCGGCTTGAAATTGCGTTGAATGAACGCCTGCAGTTTTTCTTTGATTCACAAGGCTGGCCACTTTTTTCCCTAGTACATTAAACACGTCGATCGATACTTCGGATGCTTCCGGTAGTGCATAATTGATAGTTGTAGAAGGGTTGAATGGATTTGGATAATTTTGACTCAATCCAAATTCTTTTGGCAGATCTTCAGGGTTTTCTATCGAAGTTGGAATAACTGAAAGATCGGGAATACTAACCACTACCAGTGAAATAGATTCATTGCCAAATTCACCAACTATGGTTTCTCCTGCTGTAAATACAAGAGATATTTCTCCATTTGTCGCAAATCCGGATGCGGGTAGTATTACTCCTTGTGCATTTACAATAATGGGTATCATCAATAATGTAGCGAGAGCCCCGATAATTTTTGTATAACACATAGTTCTATGATTTAGAGTTTAAATGAATCTAATTTTCAGGTTTCTAATTTTCACTACCCATTCGGGTGGTATTTAGGGATTTGTTTTAGTTATCTTCCTGAAACATCATCTATATTTTATGCGGGCTTTTAATAAACTATTCCTTCTAATTTGTATCTCAGTTTTTGCCATTTCCTGTGGGGTAACAAAAAAAGGAATCAAATCGGATTCAATATCCGGGGATAGAACCGGGTCAAAAACACCTGCCACATCTGATCTTCCTACGAAAAAAGGAGCGTTAATTGAAACCGGAGTAGCTAGTTGGTATGGGCCTAACTTCAATGGCAGGCTAACTGCAAATGGTGAAACGTTTGACATGAATGGAATCTCGGCTGCTCATCGCACACTCCCCTTTAATTCAGAAGTTATTGTAGTTAATGAGGACAATGGAAAATCTATCCGTGTTAGAATTAACGATCGGGGTCCTTATGCTAAAGACAGGATTATTGATTTGTCAAAAGGAGCTGCTCAAGCTGTAGATATGATTGGTCCCGGAACAGCAAATGTGACTATTTATTTAGTAAAAGGAGACTTGAAAAACTCTCGGGTTACAGATCTTAAAGTTCCAACTTACACTGTTCAGCTTGGTTCTTATAATGATCTCGCCCAGGCTCAAATACAATCAAAGAAGATAAAAGGCAGCCGTGTTGAAACCCTGAATCTTAATTCGGGGACAGTATACAGGATCTACTTTGGACTTTATAAAGACCGTAACAAAGCTGAAAAAGAAATGCGAAGCCTTAAAAGAAAAGGATTTAATGGTTTTGTAAAACAAATCGAAAACGATTGATCAGTTCGGGATTGATTCCCTGTGTTTTTCGGTTTAGCGATTGAACCGAATAAAAATTCAGCATGAAGAAAAAGATCATTGTTATTGGAAGTGGTTTCGGAGGGTTAGGAGTCGCTTCTCGTTTGCTATCCGCCGGGCATGATGTAACCATTTTAGAAAAAAGAGATAAGCTTGGTGGACGTGCCTACGTTTATGAGAAAAACGGATTCAAGTTTGATGGAGGTCCTACAGTAATTACTGCACCATTTATGTTTGATGACATTTGGGAAACTGCAGGTAAAAAAAGATCTGATTATGTTGAATTTGTACCCTGCGATCCTTTCTACAGAATATTCGACCATAATGGCGAAAAATTTGACTACAACAATGATCATGAATTTACGATCAAAGAAATTGAGAAAAGAAGTCCGGGTGATGTAGCCGGTTACGAGAAGTTCTTAAAGACAACTAAAGCTATCTTTCAAAAAGGATTTGTGGAGCTTGCCGATCAGCCTTTTTTGAAGTTTATGGATATGATGAAAGTTGCTCCCGATTTGATTAAGCTACAGTCCTATAAAACGGTTTATAAGTACGTTTCTAAATTCATTAAAGATGATTTTTTACGACAATGTTTTTCTTTTCATCCTCTTTTGGTTGGTGGGAATCCGTTTGATACGACTTCTATTTATGCCATGATCCATTATTTGGAAAGAGAATGGGGCGTTCATTATGCGATGGGCGGCACCGGAGCAATTGTAAACGCTTTTGAAAAGCTGATTACAGAACAGGGAGGTAAATTCTATCTGCAAACAGAGGTGGATGAGATTCTGGTTAAGAATGGCAAAGCTACAGGCGTTCGATTAAAAGACGGTCAAATTCTGGATGCTGATATTGTAGTTTCCAACGCTGATGTTGGATTCACTTATAAGAATATGATCGATTCCAAGCACAGAAAAAAATACACGGATAGAAAAATCGATCGTACCAAGTATAGCATGTCGCTTTTCGTGATCTATTTTGGAACTAAGAAAAGATATCTGGATTCAGGATTAGCACATCATAATATCATTCTTGGTAAACGCTACAAAGGTTTACTGGATGATATTTTCCATAAAAAGCATGTAGCTGATGATTTCTCGCTCTATCTGCATATGCCAACAATAACAGATTCCAGTATAGCTCCGGAAGGCCACGAAGGGTTCTATGTGCTCTCTCCTGTTCCTCACTTGGACAGTGGAACAGACTGGAATGAGTTTGCTCCGAAATATCGAAATGCTATTATGAATTTCTTGGAGGAAAATTATCTACCTGATCTTCAGGAAAATATAGTGGCTGAGCACTATATCGACCCAATCCATTTCAGAGATGTTTTAAACAGCCACAAAGGCTCGGCATTTTCAGTGGAGCCGATTTTGACTCAATCAGCATGGTTCAGACCACATAATAAATCCGAAGATGTTGATGATCTGTATTTCGTTGGAGCCGGAACTCATCCCGGAGCGGGTTTGCCGGGCGTACTCTCATCCAGTATTATTGCTCAGGATCTGATTGGGAAAGCGTGATGAATAATAGTCAGATAAAATCCCGGCTCTGAATTTCTGAAATTATTTCTCTTTGCCCACTGTTAAATCACCATGTTTACAAATAAGTACAGTGAGATTTTAGAACAAATTGATCAGGTAGATCCGGTTAATTACGGTAGAACACGTAATTTTATAGACGGCGATGTAAGTAAGCTTTCCCCTTATGTCTCTAGAGGTGTTATTTCTACCAAGCAGGTGATGAAGCGAACACTGGATCGTGGTTTTGAGCCCGATGAAATAAAGAAGTGGTTGCAGGAATTGGCATGGCGTGACTATTGGCAGTTGGTTTGGATTGAAAAAGGTAAAGAAATCGATTCTGATTTAAGACATCCACAACCGGATGTCCAAAATCATCAAATGCCAAAAGTAATTGTAGAAGCTAATACCGGAATCAAAGCGATAGATCACGCAATAGAAAATTTTTATGAGACAGGATATCTACATAATCATGTCCGAATGTACATCGCTGCTATTTGTTGCAATATGGGAAAATCTCATTGGAAAGTTCCGGCTCAATGGATGTACTATCATTTGAAAGACGGCGACTGGGCAAGTAACGTACTTAGCTGGCAATGGGTTGCAGGATCAAATAGTAATAAGAAATATGTAGCCAATCAGGACAACATCAACAAGTATTGTTATACCGATCAAAGTGGGACTTTTATTGATGTGCCATACGAAGCATTTGATGATATGGAAACTCCGGATCTCTTAAAAAATTTGGTGAATCCTGAATTAAAGACTCCACTTCCTGAATCTTCCGAGGTCGAAATTGATTCGGAAAAACCCACATTGATCTACAATTTTTACAATATGGACCCTAAGTGGAGAGATGAAGAAGACGTTAATCGGGTTTTACTATTAGAGCCATCCATCTTTAAAAAATATCCTGTTTCTAAAAGTTCTGTTGATTTCACACTCGATCTTGGAGAAAATATTTCAGGTCTCAAAATCTACGTAGGTGAATTTAAAGACCTGAAAAGTGAATTCTCATTACCAGATTCAGATATCTACTTCAAAGAACATCCTTTGAATGATTATTCAGGTAATGAAGAACCCCGAGACTGGATGTTTCCGGTGAAAGGATATTATCAATCGTTTTTCAAATTCTGGAATAAAGCTAAAAAAGAGTTGATGCATCCAAAGGATCTGTTTGATGGCTCATAAAAAAGAACATTTACCTGAAAAGATATGCCTTAAATGTGGGCTATCATTCACCTGGAGAAAGAAATGGGAAAAGAACTGGGACAGTGTGAAGTATTGCAGTGAAAGGTGTAGGAGAAGCAAAAAAATGAAAACTACTAAATAATGACCCTCCCCTCAATCCCCTCCAAGGAGGGGAAGCTATTTAAATTAGATCCATACTAATTTAAAAAGTCTTCCTCCACTTGGGGAGGAAACAAAGGAGGGGGTAAAATTTACCATGAAAACAGTAAACTTAGTATTTCCGCATCAGCTTTTTGAAAAGAGTCCCCTTTTGGACAATGGCTTTTCAATTTATTTGATAGAGGAAGAACTCTTCTTCAATCAGTATAAATTTCATAAACAGAAGATTGCTTTTCATCGGACGACCATGAAGTTTTATGAGTCCTGGTTGAAAGATCAGGATAAAGATGTTGAATACATCGAAGCGATTGATTCTAAATCTGATATTCGGGAGCTATTTGCCCATCTTTCAGATGAAGGAATTGAGAAAATCTGTTTCTTAAATCCTACAGATAACTGGCTGGAAAAAAGGATTGCTGAATCCGCTGAAAATTACGATATAGAAATTGAAGAATACGAGAATCAGCTTTTCCTGAATACAAGAGAAGACCTTCAAGATTGGTTTGGCTCAAAAGAAAAGAAATTCTTTCAAACTTCATTTTATAAAGAAGAACGGAAAAAACGTGGCATTCTGATCGAAGGAGAGGATAATCCGGTTGGTGGCAATTGGACCTACGACCAAGAGAATCGAAAAAAATATCCTAAGAAGAAAACTCCACCAAATATTGAATTCCCGGCAGAAACTGATTTCTACAAAAAAGCTCGGGAGTATGTAGAAGAGAACTTTGCTAATAATTATGGAGAACTGGTTGAAATTCAACTTTATCCTACTGATTTCGAAAGTTCAAGGAAATGGCTTCAACAATTTTTTGAACAGCGTTTTGATGAATTCGGTCCGTATGAAGACGCCATTGTATCTGATAAACGAATTCTCAATCACAGCGTACTTACACCGATGCTGAATGTTGGATTGCTAACTCCTCAGTTTGTTGTTGATGAAGCTTTGAAATATGCTGAAGAAAACGATATCAGAATTAATTCGCTGGAAGGATTTATTCGTCAGATCATAGGCTGGCGGGAATTCATGCGGGGGTTGTATGAAAAGAAGGGTACTCAGGAACGCACTGAAAACTTCTGGGGCTTTGACCGAAAAATTCCGGATTCGTTTTATGATGGCACAACCGGAATTGAACCTGTTGATGATGCAATCAAAAAGGTTCTTAAAACCGGATACAATCATCACATTGAACGGCTGATGATCCTTGGTAATTTCATGTTACTCTGTGAATTCGATCCGGACGAAGTCTATAAATGGTTTATGGAAATGTATATCGATGCTTACGATTGGGTCATGGTACCGAACATCTATGGAATGAGTCAGTTTGCCGATGGGGGATTGATGGCAACCAAGCCTTATATCAGCAGCAGTAATTACATCAAGAAAATGAGTGATTACGGCAAAGCAGAATGGAATGAACCCTGGGATGCTTTGTTCTGGAGATTTATGCATATACATCGTGATTTCTTTGAAGGAAACCCCAGATTAAATATGCTGCTCAGTAATTTGGACAAGATGGATGAAGAGACTTTACAGGGTCGCTTGGATACAGCGGAAGAGTTTTTGGAGAAGCTGTGAATGTAGCTGGTTATTTGTTAAAGGTTATTAGTACTCCTCCCAATAACTAATAACCTTTAACTAACCTTCCTTCATAATCCATCTGGAAAACCGTATATTTAAGTCTCTAAAAATTTGAATTTCAAAACGGAAAGCAGAAACCATGGCAACAGGATTTTTTAACGTCCCACCGGCAATCAACGAACCTATTTTGAGCTACGCTCCGGGTTCTCCTGAAAAAGAAGAACTTCAGGCTGCACTCAAAGAAGCTCGATCAAAAGAAATTGACGTTCCAATGTATATCGGAAGCGAATTAGTTACTACCGATAACAAAAAGCCAATGTCTCCACCACATGACCACAAGCATATTTTAGGTCATTTTTCTGAAGGTGATGCTTCTCATGTTAAGCAGGCTATTGATGCTGCTATGGAAGCGAAAGCAGATTGGGCAAACATGGGTTGGGAACACAGAGCCAGTATTTTCCTGAAAGCTGCTGAATTGATCGCAGGTCCTTACCGAGCGAAATTGAATGCGGCAACTATGTTGGGTCAGTCAAAAAATGCATTTCAGGCAGAAATTGATTCTGCATGTGAGATCATCGATTTCTTACGATTCAATGTTGAGTACATGACTCAGATCTATTCTCAACAACCGGAATCATCAGAAGGCGTTTGGAACAGATTAGAACAACGTCCACTGGAAGGATTCGTATTTGCACTAACACCATTCAATTTCACAGCTATTGCGGGTAACTTACCGACTTCTGCAGCTATGATGGGTAACACCATTGTTTGGAAGCCTGCTTTCACTCAGATTTATTCTGCAAATGTATTGATGGAAGTGTTCCGCGAAGCAGGTGTTCCTGATGGCGTGATCAACCTGATCTACGTGGACGGACCAACTACCGGAGATGTGATTTTCTCACACGAAGATTTTGGCGGAATCCACTTTACCGGAAGTACCGGAGTATTCCAACATATTTGGAGAACTATTGGAGAGAACATCAAAAAGTATAAGTCGTACCCAAGAATTGTTGGTGAAACAGGTGGAAAAGATTTCATCATGGTTCACAAATCATCCAGAGCAAAACAAGTTGCTACCGCGATTACCCGCGGTGCTTTTGAATTCCAGGGACAAAAATGTTCAGCGGCTTCCAGAGCTTACATTCCGTCTAATCTTTGGGAAGATGTGAAAAATTATGTGATTGAAGATCTTAAGTCATTCAAAATGGGTGGCACGGAAGATTTCAGTAATTTCATAAATGCCGTTATTGATGAAAAGTCATTCGATAACATCGCAAGCTATATCGACAATGCCAAAGCCAGTAATGATGTTGAAGTTATAGCAGGTGGTAACTACGATAAGTCGAAAGGATATTTCGTAGAGCCAACTGTTCTGCTTTCTAAAGACCCGAAGTACACAACTATGTGTGAAGAGATCTTTGGACCCGTTATCACCATTTATGTGTACGACGAAGACAAATTCGAAGAAACACTTGAGTTAGTTGATAACACTTCTCCGTATGCGTTGACAGGTTCTATTTTCAGTCAGGACAGATACATGATCGAGCTTGCAACCAAGCGATTGGAGCAATCTGCCGGAAATTTCTACATCAATGATAAGCCGACCGGCGCCGTTGTTGGTCAGCAGCCATTTGGTGGAGCAAGAGGTTCCGGAACCAATGATAAAGCAGGATCTATGATCAACTTATTACGTTGGGTTTCTCCAAGAACGATCAAGGAAACTTTTGTAACCCCAACGGATTACAGATATCCGTTTTTGGGTGAAGATTGATCGCTGACTTTGATCACTGATTAACTGATTTCAAAAGCCTCGCATTTTTTAATGTGGGGCTTTTTTTGTTTTGAACTGCGTTACGCAACAAATCTGCTTAGCTAAAAATAAAGATTGACACTTCGAAGAAGTACAGCGACTGAGAAACCAAAAACAGCATTTAGTAAAACTTTAGATTTCTCCCCCCGGTCGAAATGACATACAGGAGTTTTTATATATTCGAATTAAAATTCCTCCTTTGAAGGAGGTGGATTTTGAACGTACAGATCAAAAGATGGAGGATGTGTGAGGTTTAGAAATTAATAAACTTCACACATCCCTCAGATTATTCAAAGAACTGTTTGGGTAATCATCTCCCTTCGAAGGGAGATTTTTTTCTTTTAAAGTCATTCAGAACTTGATTCGAAATCTGTAGTGAGCAGAAATGGGACAGCCGGTAATTGCGAACCCATCTCTGTCTCTTCCCTTCGCCAAGGGAAGAGGACTTGTTAACGAAATTATAGCTAAGTAAAAGAGTCTCTCTCCCTATTGATAGGGAGAGAAAAAGAGTGGGTCAGAAAAACTTGTTTGAAATCCTGTAAGATCCTTCGGAAGTATCCTCTGGATGACGAGCTTTAATTGGAAATTTGCCCTACACAGATCCTGAATCAATACTGAATCAAGTTCAGCACATGGTTCAGGATGACGAACTATTCAACATTGAATATTCCTTGTTGGATATTGGATATTCTTTAGTTTTTTCTCTTCCCAGGCTTATAAGTCTCTTCCGCTCGGACTTCTACATCTTCTCGGTAATAGGCTACATCTTTGAATTTGGCGTTGATGTAGGGTTCAGCCTGATCAAAGAAGTGAGGCGAATCAGGATCACCGCTTTGTCCGCCGGCGAGGATACTTTTCGCTTTTAAACTATCCCCAAATTCTACAACGGCTACAAAGCTATTCCCTGAAGTTCCGTAGATCTTTTTGGTATCGTAGGTTCTAGCTCCATAAGAAGCTAACGCTCCCCATCTGCCGGAGGCAAAACCAACGGGTAAACTAGGCTGATCATCATCAAAATTAGGTGAGATACTTCCGTCCAGTCTTTGGAATCGGTTTACTTCCCCCCAGGCTGTATTCCAGCTTCCAAAATCTTCGTCAAGCTGATCTAGAGTGGTTTTCAGAATTTCTAACCGCTCTTTAAAAGGTGCTTTGGTTCCGTAATATGAAAACCGCTCCATGAAATTTAATCCATCAGGAGCTTCACCGTTTCGCATGAAGTTGATACCATAAAAATGAGCGATGGTCATTGCTACTGATTCTGCATTTGTTTCGAAATTCCAATCTCTTAATACATCAATCGCTTCTTTAGGAACTCCGTATTTATTGTTAGAACGATCATAAGCCCGAACCACTCCCGGAATCAACTCTTCAAAAGCAGGAACTCTGGGTGAGTAAGCCAGATCGATCAATCCGTCTAGTGTCAGATTCTCTGCTTCTGATAAAAGATCTTGCGCATGAACCCCTCTGAAATTTTCAGAAATCCTAGACATGTAATTCGGATAGTCTTCTTTCTTTGGACTGAATTCCGCCGCCGCAGTAAAAGGAGTCGAGTTCGCATTTTGGATCCAGCCATTACCGGGATTCAGCAAAGTGATTGCTTCGTCTACCGGATGAAGTCCTTGCCAATCGGTTGCCGGATCGCTTCCATCTACAGGCTGTGTATAATCAAATTGAGTATCACGAATTGGTATAAAATTTCCGTGATAGTAGGCGATATTTCCTTCTGAATCAGCAAAAACAGTATTGTTCGAAGAATTTGTTTTGATTTCCATCATCTCATTAAACTCAACATGATTTGCTTTCTTTGTTCTGGTATAAGATTGCTCAAGTGCTTTCACCGGTTCCCACATCATTGCCGTTGCTACCCATTGATCATCGATCATGTGAGTAATTGGTCCATGGTGAGTTCGATACATTGGAAAAGTTTTTTCTTTTAGCTCATTTCCATCTTTGTATTTCAACGTGACTGAATCTGTCTCAACTTCTCTCCACTCTTCTCCGTATTTGTACATAAGATTTCCATCCCGCTCTTCGATGGTTTCCTTGAATTCATCGATCACATCTGTGTAAGTTGACGTATGCATCCAACCGGTATTTTCATTAAATCCCTGATAGATAAAAAACTGTCCCCACGTTACTGCACCGTACGCATTTAAGCCTTCTTCACTCACTGCATGAACTTCGCCACGAAAATAAAATGAGGTATGTGGATTTATCAGCAGCATTGCGTTTCCTGATTCCGTGAGCTCGCCGGAAACAGCAATTCCGTTTGATCCTTTTGGTTCTTCATACGGATCAACAACCGTTAAACCGTTTCCGAATTCATTTAATGATAGAGAGGCTTTGTCTTCATAAAAAGCTTGAATTCTTCTGGTTGAAACTCGTTCGATGTCACCACCAATTGAACCTTCGCTGAAGTACATCGGCATCCACGGTTCAAATTTTTCGAGCAACATAGGTTCTACTTCAGGATGAGTAGCCAGATAATAATTCAATCCATCAGCCCAGGCGTCGCATAATTCTTTGAGCCAATCCGGAGCGTTGTTATAATTTTGAATAGCTTCTTCTTTGGTCATGAATAATGGAGCACGAAGATCGCTGTATAAAGCATCTTCACCTTCTACTTCTGCAAGCCGACCGATAGCCCACACGTAGTTTCTTTCAATTCTGGGAAAGTCATCTTCAGCCTGAGCATACATCAAACCAAAAACAGCATCTGCATCCGTTTTGCCATACACATGAGGAACGCCAAAGTCGTCACGCATAATAGTGATGTTGTCAGCTTGTTGTTTGAGGCGGTTTAATTCAGGATCACATGCCCCAAAAACAAATAAAAGTGCAAATACAGGAAGGAAGAGCTTTTTCATAGCAAAATTTAGTTAGTTATTGCTATGAAAGTAGGCAGAGCCGTTTAAAATAAAAAATGGACCAGGATTAATAAGGATTAGAGGATTCTCAGGATTACTTTTCGAGGTTATTAATCAGCTAAAAGTTCAGTACCAAAATCCTGCTAATCAAGTAAATCCTGACTTAATCCAGGTCCCTCGCTTGATTATTAAACAACCGCTTGAATTGAATTACTGTAACAATAAGACTTCATTAAAACCCTAAACCATTACTATTTTTTCTTACCCCTTATTATCTATGGACCGGGATTTATAAGGGTTAGAGGATTCTCAGGATTACTTTTCGAGGTTATTAATCAGCTAAAAGTTCAGTACCAAAATCCTGCTAATCAAGTAAATCCTGACTTAATCCAGGTCCCTCGCTTGATTATTAAACAACCTTTTGAATTGCAGACTTTTTGCTCCAAAATTTATAAGTAAACCAGATTCAACATTATATGCTTCGAGATAATTTTTGGCTTGATTAAGGTGCACATCTTCAAGTTCTATGACTGCTTTTAATTCAACCATAATTTCGTTCTCTATCAGAAAATCGACTCTTCTTGTACCTACCTGAACTCCTTCATACATAATTGGCATTGTGAACTCTCTGGTAAAAGTAAGACTAGTTTTATTGAGCTCTAACTCCAGACATCTTTGATAAATGCTTTCTTGGAAGCCATTTCCTAAGGTAGTATGAACCTTCATCGCACAGCCAATAATTTGGTGAGTGATTTCTTTATGCTTCATTTTTACCCGGATTGTTAAGGATTTACTGGACGAACAGGATTCACCAGTTTATTGCAAGCTAAACAATACCAAATAATTAAATCATGCCAATCTTGAAAATCAATTAGAATCCTGCTCGAACTCTACCACAACATCATTTTCATACAGAATACACTGCCGCCGCTTTTCAGATATTCAGCAGTACTGAATTCATGTACATTAAAATCGTGATCTCTTAATTTCTGGTTTACATCCGTGCAGCCTTGCTGAATAAACACATTTTTGCCGTCAGGAGAAGTTGCGTTACAGGCAAAAAGTTCCTCTGCTTCATATTTAGATGCTTCAATAACATTGTCGAATAACGCATGGATAAGATCCAGTCCATTCTTGGTAAAAGCTTTCGGATAGATCAGCGCCGTTTTTTGATCCAGAATACATAAACAAGTATCCAAGTGATAGAATTTTTCATTCAACAGCTCCAATCTAATTACCGGCACATCATACATATCAGCTATCAAATCGTACACTTCTTGAGAGGAACGGAACCCATAACCACCCCAGATCAGACCTGTTTTGTAGTGCCAAAGTGCATCGCCCATTCCTTCAAAATCTTCAAATTTTTCTCCATCTAAATGAAATACCTGATAACTACTGTCTTCATACATTTTTTGAATGTGCGGCACTTCTCCTTTGCGTTCATCGGCATGCATCACGCTCATCAATACTTTTTTATTCCCGCTCTCATCTATATAAGGAAGACTCTGATTTGCACAAAAAACCATATCCGGCAATCCACGTACGCCTTCGAGTACATGTGTATCAAATCCTAATTCTTCGTAGCCGTTTTTCAGATGCTCCCACTCATCCATCGCAGCCATTTTATCAATTTGTCCCACATGACCTTTCATATGCGGATTAATTACATACTCAACGGCGAAATGGGTTGGTTTTACTAACAACACTTTTTTAGGAGCCGGCATCGGCTTCAGATCAGCTATTGTAAAATCCAGTTCACTTATGGTCGAAATTACTTTTTTCATGTATGTATTTTGAAGATTTGACAGGACATTGAAGATCAGAAAAAACTTGTGTCGGAACAAATTTGAAAGAGTTTAATTGTTAATGAAAAGCACAAACAATTCCCTATTTTCCATCAATAAAAAAATTTCATTATCTCTATGTCTACTAAGAATTTGATAATTGCCTTCGGCGGCGTTTCTCCAGAACATGAAGTTTCTGTGCTTTCAGCTATACAAGCTATTTCCAGTATGGAAAACTCTCAATATAACCTCGTTCCGTTGTACATCAGCAAATCCGGAAAATGGTTTACAGGAAACCAGCTTTTAGAGTTAGAAACTTACAAGGATTTATCATTACTTGAAGAAAATGCTCTTCAATGCGCTTTTGTTAAAGATGACATCGGAAGAACGCACCTTAAACAACAAAACTCTTCCGGATTGTTTTCGAAACCGAAGTCATATCCTGTTTATGCAGTAGTTTGCGCTTTTCATGGCAGTGGAGGAGAAAACGGTGCCTTTCAAGGAATTTGTGACTTCTTTAATGTGCCTTACACAGGAAGCGATGTTTTGGCTTCATCTTTAGGGATGGATAAGGTAAAGGCCAAGCAAGTATGTGTAGCCAATGATATCCCGGTAACAGACAGCCTGGATTTTTATGAATCAAATTGGGAAACAGATCAGGAAACAATAATCAAAGAAGCTGAGATCCTTGGATATCCGCTGATAGTTAAACCCTGTAGTTTAGGAAGCAGTATTGGCGTGTCTAAAGCCGACACGCAAGAAGAGTTGATCAACGCTGTAGAAATGGCTTTCCGGTACGACGCTCACTTATTGATCGAAGAAGCTGTTCATCCACTAATGGAAATAAATTGTTCGGTTTTAGGTACAGCACAAGAATGCCGAGCCAGTGTATGCGAAAAACCTTTGGGAACAACGGAAACACTTTCTTTTAAAGACAAATACCAAAGTGGAGAAGGCGCCGATAAAGGAATGGCTTCTGCGGATCGTGTTATTCCGGCTGACATTTCCTCTGAACTTACCGAAAAAATCAGAGAACTGGCTATTCGGACTTTTAATACATTCGGAGCGAGCGGAGTTGCACGATTAGATTTTCTGGTAAATGCTGAAACCAAAAAAGTATATTTCAATGAGATCAATACTATTCCGGGATCTTTTTCATTCTATCTCTGGGAAAAGTCTGACATCTCATTTAAACAGCTTATTGATGAACTGGTAGAAATCGCTCTCCGAAATCATCAGCAAAAAAATGGCCGTGTTCAGAGTTATGACACCAACTTATTGAATGAAAAAGCGGTAAAAGGCATTAAAGGTTTAAAAGGTATAAAAAACTAGTTTATGAGATTTAAAGCGATAAGCATAGTATGTTTACTTTTTCTGATTGTTTCCTGCGGAAAAAGCACTGAAGTAACCATTGTTGATGATTCTTCGGGAATTTTGCCCGGCGAAAAGACTAATAATGAATTATCATCTGAAAAAACGGTAGTTCAGGACGATTTTACTGCTATCAAAATAGGTGAGCTAAATGCTATCCGAACGCTAGATCCTCTTTTTGGAACTACCAGCAGTGAATTTAGGGTTTTTTCTTTGATTTATGATGGCTTAACCAGAATTGATTCAGAAGGTGTCATCCAGCCTGCAATAGCTAAAAAATGGACGATCAGCCGGGATTCTCTCCGGTATACTTTTACACTTCGTGATAATGTATTCTATCACAGTGACTCCAGGTTTACCAGCGGAATTGGAAGACAGGTAGTTCCTGAAGACATCGTTAAAAACTTTGAAAGAATGGCGTCAATTCTGGTTCCTGATAATGCTGCTCAGTTATTTACATCCATAAAAGGATTTAATTCATTTCACACCGAACAGACATACATTAAAATTCCTGCAAACCGAACCATTAATTCTATTGAGGGGATTTCTGCTTCAAATGACTCAACTTTGGTAATGCAGTTAGCTAAAAAAGACAGCCGGTTTTTGCAGAAACTGGCTCATCCACTGGCTTCTGTTTATCCGGGAGAAAGTCTTCCTTCAAACAAAACACCTATTGTTCAGCCTATCGGAACCGGGATTTATTATCTGGCTCAGAAAAAAAATAACCTTCTTATACTTGCTTCTAATGACGATTACTTTCAGGAACAAACTGTTCCAACTCGTATTGACATTACCCATGGGAAAAAAGAAGCTGACTTATATCAGGATTTTGCCAAAGGCTCTTTAGATGCGCTGCTTGAAATAGGGCCGAACACTATTCAACAGGTTACCGATTCAACTGGGTCTCTGGATTTTATGTTTGAATCAGCATTTTCGCTTTACGATCCATCAGTTAGTAATGAAATTAATTTCTACTACAATACTGAATCCGGTAACACCTCTTTATTTTCTTTTATAACTGATCAGAATGATGATTTTTATGATTTTGAAAGTGCATTGGGTGAATTAACCTTCCATAATAAGTCACCGAAATCCGACAGCCTGGAAAAACGTACAGCATATATTGCGTACACAGAAAATCCGTCAGAAGTATTTCTTGCTGATGCCATTGCCGAAAAAATATCAAGCACCGGTGTTACCATCGTTATGAATTCATCGTATGCCGTAACTGAAGATGTCACCTTTTCAACTATTTATTTTCCTTCCGCCACTAAGGCAATAACCTGGAAAATGCCGGTTCTTATTTTGTCAAAGCCAACCATCTCTGGGATTTTGATCTCCAAACATCCATGGAATATTTCATTTGACGGGGTAACTATTAATGAATCAAATTAATATGAAATTTGCCGTAGTTGCCAATCCCAATAAATTTGAAGTAAAAAAAGTTCTTAAAGAAACAATCGATTGGGCGGGTGATAACTCCGTTTCTCTTTTGATTTCTGAAGAGACTTGCACGCTTACCGGTCTTTATAATCCTGATGTAATTCAAAAAATGAATTCTGACAACGACGCTATTGATGAATGTGATGTGGTTATAGTAATTGGCGGAGATGGTACAATTTTATATACGGCGAGAATTTCGTCCCATTCTTCCAAACCAATTTTGGGAGTAAATGGTGGTCGTTTGGGCTTTATGACCGATACCAGATTTGAAGATCTCAATGAAGCACTTAAAAAGGTAAAAAGTGGGAACTACACCATTGACAAGCGTCATTTTCTTAAAGCCGTAGATACTATTGGCAACGAATATTATGCGTTAAATGAATTTTTATTCGCCCGTAAAGATTCTACAGCCATGATCAATATAACGGCTGAATATGACGGCAGTTTGATCAATACGTATTGGGCGGATGGATTAATTGTTGCTTCATCCACAGGCTCAACTGCATATAATTTATCTTCTGGAGGACCGATCGTTGTTCCGGGATCGGGAGTGATGCTGGTTACGCCTATTAATCCACACACGCTAACTACACGGCCTCTGGTAGTTCGATCAGACAAACCATTGAAGATCCGAGTAGAAGAACAGGAAAGCGATGTTTCGTTTTCATATGATGGTGTGCATTGTAATGTGGATATACTTCCACTGGAAGTTGAGATCATTGCTTCTGATCTGGCATTTAACTTAATAAGATTACCCGGTCAGGATTACTTTGAAACACTCAGGAATAAATTGATGTGGGGAAAAGACTCGAGAAGAAATTAAGAATTTTGAATGCTGAATTATGATTTCTGAAATCGAATTAATTCAACATTCATCATATATAATTCATAATTTTAGAGTCTGAAAGGGATTTTCATAAAACTTAATCACAAACAAATAATCTAATGAAAGTAACAGTTGTAGGAGCAGGTGGAAATGTTGGTTCAACCGTAGCATTAAGCGTTGCTCAAAGAGACTTCGCCAAAGAAGTGATCGCCGTTGATCTGGAACGCAAAGAAGACGATAAAACATTTTACCCCTCAAAGGGAAGAGCTTTAGATCAGTGGGAAGCATCACCGATTCATTTGTTCGATACAAGAGTTAAAGGAACTACTGATTATGCAGATACTGCAAATTCAGACGTTTGTGTGATTACAGCCGGTGTTCCGAGAAGACCGGGAATGAGTCGTGACGATCTTTTAGAGATCAACGCAAATATTGTTAGAAGCGTAACTGAGCAATTGGTAAAACACTCTCCTGATACGATCATTATTGTGGTTTCAAACCCACTAGATGTAATGGTTCAGGTTGCCAAAGATGCTTCAGGACTTCCATACGAGAAAGTAATGGGAATGGCAGGAATCTTAGACACCGCTCGTTACCGTGCATTCATCGCTGAAGAATTAGACGTATCTCCAAAAGATATTCAGGCTTTGTTAATGGGTGGACATGGCGATACTATGGTTCCGCTTCCTAGATTTACTACGCTTGCCGGAATGCCAATTACACACTTTATTTCTGATGAAAGACTGGAAGAAATTGTAAACCGCGCTAAAAAAGGTGGTGGAGAGATCGTTGGTTTGATGGGAACATCAGCTTGGTATGCTCCCGGTGCTGCTGCTGCTCAAATGGTGGAAGCAATACTTCTTGACCAAAACAGAATTTTCCCGGTTTGTGCTCATATTGATGGGCAGTACGGTGTAGAAGATCTTTACATCGGCGTTCCTGTGAAATTAGGCAAAGGCGGAATCAAAGAAGTAATTGAGGTTGAATTAACCAAAGAAGAAACCGATCTTATGCATCAGTCGGCTGATGCTGTGCGTGGCACACTCAACGACTTTAAAAAACTAATGAATAAGTAAACTAACGAGGACTAAGGTCTTCACTACTTGCATTTATAAAGCCCTTCGAATTTCGGAGGGCTTTTTTTTGTAATAAAAAAGCCCGTTTCTTTTCAGAAACGAGCTTTAAAATCAAATACTACCTTTCATTATGAAGAAGACTTCTTCAACAAATGCTTAAACTCTTTCTTGAATTTTTTGATCTTCGGAGCAATTACATATGAGCAATATCCTGCATTAGGATTGTTCTCGAAGTAATTCTGGTGGTAATTTTCAGCCACATAGTAGTTTTTGAGAGGTTCTATGGTTGTGACAATCGGATCATCCCATAAACCGGATTTGTCTGTTTTCTTTAATGAAGCCTCTGCTATTCTTTTCTGTTCTTCATTATGATAAAATATTACCGAGCGGTAGTGCTCACCAACATCATTTCCCTGTCTGTTTAAAGTAGTTGGGTCGTGCGAGTGCCAGTGAATTTCCAGTAATTGTTCGTAAGAAATTACTGAAGGATCATAGTGAACTCTGGCCACTTCCACATGACCGGTATTTCCTCTTACTACTTGTTTGTATGAAGGATCTTCAACGTGTCCACCGGAATAACCGGATTCTACATATTCCACGCCTTCTACCAGCTCATATACAGCTTCAACACACCAGAAACATCCGGCACCAAAAGTAGCCGTTTCCAGTTTCTTTTCCATACTCTCGCTTTGTGCAAAAGTTAAAGATGTAAGGCTTAAAAACAGCCCCGTAAATAATAATTTCTTAAACATAGTATTTCTCATGTTTCTTTTTGTTTTCTATAAGTAACATATTTAGGCATTGAGTTATATCACAAATGGTTAACAATTTTAACCGCTAATTCCATTTCATTTTCTAAGTAATAACTTCATTTAGTACCTTCCTTTTTATCACTCACTTATATACTACGAAATGTCTACCCTTTTCAGATTTGTGCCGATCTTTTTATTAATTGTTTTTACATCCTGTCTGAACACCAAAATCGACAGAATGGCAAAGAAAGCAACTTCTCCCATTCAATTACTGGATTCTCCATCAGGCCAACTTCAACTAATATTTGAGCTAAAGAGCGGTGTTCCTACTTACCGATTAAATAAAGGTCCCGAGTTTGTAATTCTTTCTTCTGATCTGGGTGTGGTGTTGGAAGAAGAAGATCTTAGTAAAAACTTCGAAATAATCGGTTATGGAAAAAGGGATTCTTCCAGTACATGGACACAGCCCTGGGGTGAAGTGAAAGAAATTGCAGACAATCATCAGGAATTAGCTGTTTATCTAAAACATGATTCCGGTAAAAGAATGAATGTCATTTTCAGATTATATGATACCGGACTTGGGTTTCGCTATGAATGGCCGGATCAGGAAGCTATGAATGAGTTTGTGATCATGGAAGAAAAGACAGAATTCGTATTAGCCGATGATCATGATTCCTGGTGGCTACAAGCTTATATCCCGAACAGATATGAACACCTGAACATTGCTTCAAAAGCATCAGAAATTGATACTGCAGCAACTCCGCTAACTATGAAAACAGATAACGGACTATATCTGAGTTTTCATGAAGCTGCTTTAACGGATTATTCTTCAATGTCACTGATCAACCGTGGAGAAAATAAACTGCAGGCTACGCTTTTTCCCTGGATGGATGGAACTGAACATAAAGTTCGGGCGAAAACTCCTTTTGTATCTCCATGGAGAACCATCAAAGTAAATGAAAATCTGGATGGTTTAGTGAACAATTACATTGAACTAAACCTGAATGAGCCTTCTAAAATTGAAGATACCTCATGGATCGAGCCCGGGAAATACGTCGGTATTTGGTGGGATATGCATCTGAACCGAAAGACCTGGCACTCCGGCGAAAAGCACGGAGCTACTACTGAATACACTAAAGAGTGGATCGACTTCGCTGCAAAACACGGGTTCAACGGAGTGTTGGTTGAGGGTTGGAATGAAACCTGGGATGGCGACTGGACAAAAAATGCTGATCAATTCAGTTTTACTGAATCTTATCCGGACTATGACCTTGAAGAAGTGGTTGATTATGCTCAATCCAAAGGCACCAATATTATCATGCATAATGAAACTTCAACAGGAATCGAAAACTACGAATCTCAGATTGATGATGCTTTTGATTACTATCAAAAATTAGGAATCAATACTATCAAATCCGGATATGTTGGTGATATGATAGCGAACGGAGAATGGCATCATGGACAATATATGGTCCGTCATTATCGACAAGTGGTAGAAAAAGCGGCAGAACACGGAATTATGCTGGATGTTCACGAGCCGATCAAAGACACAGGAATTCGCAGAACTTGGCCAAACATGATGACCAGAGAAGGAGCCCGTGGACAAGAATACAATGCATGGAGTGGAGACGGAGGAAATCCCCCGGATTACATTCCAACAATTTTGTTTACCAGAATGCTTTCCGGTCCGTTCGACTATACACCCGGAGTTCTCGATCTTTTATTGAAAGATAATGAAGAAGGTCGACCAAAGAACAGAGTTCACTCTACTCTGGCGGGTGAACTTGCCGTTTATGTAGTCATTTACAGTCCGCTTCATATGGCTGCTGACCTGATCCATAACTATGAAAATTATCCTATCCCATTTCAGTTTATAAAAGATGTTCCTACCGATTGGGAATACACGAAAGTGCTTGCTGGTGAAATTGGGAAACATGTTACTGTTGTAAGAAAAGACCGAAATTCTGATGATTGGTATCTGGGCGCTGTAACAAATGAAAATGCACGGGAATATGTAGTGGATCTGAGTTTTCTGGATGATGGAAAAGAATATGAAGCCATTATCTATTCTGATGGTCCGGCCGCAGACTATGAAGTAAGGCCTCAGTTATTGATCAAATATGGACAGATCGTAAACTCGGTTTCTACCCTAAAAATAAATATGGCTCGAGGCGGAGGTATGGCCGTTCGATTTAAAGCAAGGAATTGATTCTGAATTATGTCCCCATTTTCAATTCTGATTTGTTATCAGAGTGAACATCAACTTTAAAAAATTGAAAGAACATGAATAAATACATGCTATTATTATTTGACCGGGAAGAGGCTTTTAATGAAATGTCGCCCGAAGACATGCAGAAAGAAATTGGACTGCATATGAGTTGGATAGAGAATCTTGGAAACCACTATGATTCCGGCGAGCCATTGCTTCCCGATGCCAAAACTATAACAGGGAAAAATAAAGTAGTAACTGATGGACCATTTATAGAATCGAAAGAGCTATTAGGCGGTTTCTACATCATTAATGCAAATAGCTTGGAAGAAGCTACTGAACTAGCTAAAGGATGTCCCACTTTGGGATTGGGCGGAAGTGTTGAAGTTCGGGAAGTCATGAAAATGTAAGTGGATACCAAACTCACATATTCTGATTCAAAAAATATAGAACATCTTTTTCGACATCAGTCGGGAAAGATGTTTTCCATTCTGATTCGCTTGTTTGGGTTCGATAATTCCACTCTTATCGAAGATATTATTCAAGAAACCTTTCTGGCTGCAATGAAAACCTGGAGCGTAAAAGGCGTTCCTGAACAACCCGAAGCCTGGCTTATGCAGGTTTCAAAGAATAAACTCATCAACGAACTTAAAAAAAGAAGCAACCGAACTCGTCTGAATGAACAATTTGCAGGCGAGAAACTGGAAGAAATAGTTGATGAACTTTTTTTAGATAAAGAGATCAAAGACAGTCAACTGCGAGCCCTTTTTGCATGCTGTAATCCTTTTCTGAACAAGAAAGAACAGATCATGTTGACCCTTAAGATCTTATCAGGTTTTAATAACTCCGAAATTGCAAACGCACTGCTAAGTAGCTCAGAAGCTGTCAAGAAAGCAATATACCGAGCTAAAAAATCTCTTCAGGAACAGGATATTGACCTGAACGCTCCTTTTATTCACGAAATAAAGGAACGAATTGACACCGTTCATACCATCATTTATCTGATCTTTAATGAAGGTTATAAACAGACCTCAGGTAATTCGGTGATCAATGAGGATCTGTGTTTCGAAGCTTCTCGTCTTGCAGTTCTGGTTTCAAGTATTGATGGTGATCACCAACCTCAAAGTTATGCATTGTTGTCACTTATTTACTTTTCGATGGCGCGATTCCCGGCCAGAATAAACGCTAATGGAGAAATGATAGAACTGGAAACTCAGGATCGTTCTTTGTGGGATAAGGAAATGATCCATGCCGGCACCTTATTGCTTGCCAAATCACGAAATACAAAAAGTATCTCATCTTATCATCTTGAAGCTACTATTTCTTCCATTCACTGTATGGCAAAAAGCTTTGAAACTACAGATTGGGAAAGCATAACTATTTGTTATCAAAAATTGACAGCTTTTGATGATAATCCGGTCGCTCAAATAAATTATGCAATTGCGTTAAGTAAATGGAAAGATTCGAAAGCCGGTCTCAAAAAATTAGATGAGATTGAAGAGAATATTTCAAAGCCTATCAAACATTTATTTTACGCCGCAAAAGGAGCAATGCTTTTGGATTACAAGCAATATGGATTTGCTAAATCCTATTATCAGGTCGCTTTTGATCTATCAAAACATGAGATGGATAAGAAATTTTTATCAAAGAAAATCCAATTGTGTGATAGAGAAGGATTGAATATGAATTAACTATTTTCATTTCCGCTTTTCATTTGATTATTATTCTGCATAATCATCTCAATTATGTTATGCGATTTTCAATCTTTTTATCCGTTCTGATTTTGTTCTCTCCTGTGTTACAGGCACAGTCAACCGCCGGAGAATACTATCAAGCAGCAAACAAAGCATATGAAGAAAATAATTTCTCTGCATTTCTTTCGCATCTGGAAAAAGCGAATGAATTAAGACCTAATCACCGAACTATTCTGTACAATCTTGCTTTAGCCTATACTTTAAATGATCAACATGACAAAGCGATTGAATCTCTGAAATATCGCTCTTCTTTTTATGCTGTAAATGATTTTGACCAAGATGAAAAATTAGCTCCGCTAAAGTCATTACCACAATATCAGCAACTTCTTTCTCAGATTGACGAACAGAATAAACCGATTCTCAACAGCTCTCTTCATTTTGAATTTGAGCAAAAAGGCTTTCATCCTGAAGGCATATCAATTCACCCTGAAAAAGGTGACTTTCTGGTTTCTGATGTCCGATGCGGACTTATTTCTTCATTCAATAGAGACGGATCGGAACACAAACCCATTTTGGATCTAAAGAAATTTGGATTCTGGGGTGCAATGGGAATGGCCTTCGATAAACAGGATTCTAACATGCTTTGGGTTAGCACTTCTGCTATTCCTAATTACTGTGAATATTCCGATTCTCTGGATGGGAAATCTGCCGTGCTTAAAATTGATTTAAAGAAAAAACAGCTAATTCGATCTTATTCTGTTGAGGGTCATCATGTATTTGGTGACTTGGTAACAACTGAAACCGGCGCGGTATATGTTTCTGATTCCTCTGAGCCGATCGTATACAAAATTACAAAGCAGGCTGATAAACCCGAAGAATTCTTAAAACATGAGGGATTATTTAATCTTCAAGGGTTGGCTTTGGGAGTAGAAAACACACTTTACTTATCTGATTATATAACCGGAGTGTATTCTGTTGATCTCTCCTCAAAAAAGATAACTCCTGTAATTTCAGAAACCCAATTAACTCGAGGAACTGATGGACTTTACTTTTCTAACGGTCAACTGTATTTGATGCAGAATGGCACCAGACCTTTTCAGGTTACCAAGGTGGATATCAGTAATTCATCTATTGAAATTGTAGACAGAGCTGTTCCGGAATTAAATGAACCAACACTTGGTATCATCAAAAGCGGAATCCTTTATTTCATAGCAAACAGTCCTTGGGCTTTTTATGATGAAGGAAATAATCCGAAATTAGAAGAATGGCCAGTGCTTCAGATTAGAAAGCTGAATATTCAAAAGTAAAAAGCCCGTTCCAAAATTGAAACAGGCTTTATTTAAGTGCTCACGAATGGAGTCGAACCATCACGACCGTTAAGTCACACGCCCCTCAAGCGTGCGCGTCTACCAATTCCGCCACGTGAGCTTAGTAGGCGTCAAAGATACTATTACATTCATAAAAAAGCATTAGAAGAATGGATAATTAGTGTGAAGGTGTTAAAGTGTTAGGGTGAAAATTTCTAAAGAAATACCCTAACACTTTAACACCTTCACACCTTCACACCTTCAAGACGCTTCAACATCTTTATACCTTTTAAACTACAAAAAAGCCTGCCTTGAAAAATCAAAGCAGGCTTTAACGCTCAATGCTATTTTTTGAACAGCACTTCAGGCGTAGGCGAATCTCTTAATGTGATCTTAAGACGATTCGATTCATCCTGAAGTTTTGAAATATTACTTATCATCTTCTTTGTCATTTCGACCATAGGGAGAAATCTAGAAATGGATATTAAAAAAATCTTTAGATTTCTCACATCCGTTCGAAATGACAACTTCAATTACTCTTCTTCGAGCTGTCTGCGTGCGTAATCATTCTCAGGATCGATCTTAAGCGCCTGCTCGTAGTAAGTAGCAGCTTTATCAGCTTGGCCTCCGCGTTTGATCATATCTCCCATTAGGATCCAATTTTCAGGATCTTGCGGAGATTTCTTGATCCGGTCGATAGTATAAGGAATTGCTTCTGCTCCTCTTTCCGTCATCAGCATTAACATTACTTTACTTCTGTGAGCTCCGGCAAAATCATCAAGTTCAATTGCTTTGTCAAAATCTTCTTCGGCTTCCTTCAGCTCTTCTTTATTCATGCGAATATTTCCCCGCAAATTAAAATAAGCGGCCTGCTCATTATCCAATTCAATCGCTTTGTCAATGTTTTTTAAACTCAGATCAAATTGTTCAAGCTGTTGAAAGATCAATGCTTCTAAGTAATATGCCTCGTGAGAATCTTCGTTTTCTTTTTGAAGTTCTCGCGCTATATCTAACGCATGGTCAATATCTTTGTCTTTCAGTAGTTCGAAACCGTGATTTAATTTCTCTTCGAAATTCATGGATTTAATTTTCTTTATTGGTTATGTCTTCGTAGTCAGCGTCTTCAATCTGGTCGATATTCTTTCTCTTGTTGTTACTTCCGGTCGACCGCGTATTTCCAAATCCCTGAAACGGATTGAATTGGCTATTTTTCTTCTTGGAAGGTAAGAACATTCTGTTCACGTATCTTAAAAAAAGTATAAAACCTATAATAAGTAATAACTTGAATAACATGTCTATGGTGCAATATGAATATGTGTTTTTGAATGCAGCGGCATCTCAAAAATTTGTTGTTCTATATAATTCAGATGCTCTTCATTATTAACAAAATCTATTTCCGAAGCATTTATTGTGATCAAAGGAGATCTGTTGTAGTGATAGAAAAAATGATTATAGGCGTCATTCAGTTCTTTTAAGTAATCTCTGGTAATATGTTGCTCATAATCTCTTCCCCGCCTGTCAATATTTTCCATCAAGCGATCAACCGACGATTGTATAAAAATAATTAAATCAGGCTGAGGCGCAATTCCTTGCATGATATTAAAAATACTATCGTACAATGCCATTTCATCCTGATCCAGATTCAAACGCGCAAAAATTCTGTCTTTATCAAAAATATAATCTGAGATCGTGATCTGGCTAAACAGATCCTGGCTCATCATATTTTGCTGCTGTTTAAACCGGCTCGCTAAAAAAGCCAATTGTGTTTGAAAAGCATACCGTTCTCTGTCTTCATAAAACTTTGGCAGAAACGGATTGTCTTCAAATTCTTCCAGTACAATTCTGGCATTTTTTCGTTCTGCCAGCAAATGAGCAAGCGATGTTTTCCCCGCTCCGATAACACCTTCAATAGCAATAAAATCAAAATGGTTCGACATCTACCAGGCTAACTTTGTTTTTTCTATTCTGATTTCAGGAGCTTCTTTAATCATCTCCTCTATAGTCTGAGCATTTTTTATATCCCTCCAATCCGGAAAAATCTCCTTTAAAGGTAACAGAACGAACATTCTGAATTTATACTCGGCATGAGGAATAATAAGGGTATCTGTTTCAAGCACCAAGTTATCATATACAATTATATCAAGATCTATGTTTCTTGATGTCCACTTTGGATAACGGGATGGCCTGCCCTGCTTTTTCTCTTGTTTTTTGAGCTCATTGAACAATTGAGATGGGCTTAGATTGGTATCGATCTTAATGATTGCATTCAAAAAGTCATTCACACTTGGGCCAACCGGCTCAGATTTGTAGATAGATGAAGAAACAATTTCAGTATTGCTGATCTGTTTTAAAAACTCTTTTGCATCTAGCAGCTGTTGATGAGGATTATTAAGATTTGATCCTAACGCTATTACTACCGGGGCCATTGCATTGTGACTTCAGAGTATTCAGTTTCTCCCTCCATGGGTGGATTGAGTTTTCTTACTTTCACTTCCAGATTACCCAAATCAAATTCTTTAAAAAGCTTTTCCCCAATATTTAGCGTCAGTGTTTCGATCAAATTGAGAGAATGGCTTTTCATGATCTCTTCCACAAGCAACCTTACTTTAGCGTAATCGATGGTATGATCCAGGTTATCAGTTTCGCCTGCTTTTTGAAGTGACAGACCAAAGGCTAAGTCAACTTCAAAAATATTTCCGATGATCTTTTCCTGTTCAAAAACCCCGTGTAACCCATGAAATTTGAGCCCTTTTATTACGAGCTTATCCATGATTTTAAAGGCTGGCTACTTCGATGCGCTGCTGCAATTCATCAAGCATTTTTTTGTGCTTATGGCTTGTAGTAACTCTTTCTTCCACAGTTGATATAGCGTGGATTACTGTGGAGTGATCACGTCCTCCGAAGTGAAGTCCAATTGTTTTCAAACTCGACTTTGTATATTTCTTGGAGAAATACATTGCGATTTGTCGTGCCTCAACAATCTCCTGCTTTCTGGTTTTCTCACGAACTTTATTAGTATCAATCCCGAAATAATCGCACACATAATTCTGAATTGATTCTATGGAAATCTGAGTATTGGACTCTTTTACCATGTCTTTGAGTACACGCTTTGCCATAGCCAAATCTATATCATCGATGTTCTGAAGAGATGCATGAGCAAGAAGCTTTATGATAGCTCCTTCCAGATCCCGAACATTTGATTTGAAATTATGAGCGATAAATTCAATGATTTCTGAATCGATCTCTATCCCATTATCCTGAGCTTTGCGCTCCAGAATTGCGTAACGGGTTTCGTATTCCGGCATTTGAAGATCGGCACTTAATCCCCATCCAAATCTTGAAATCAATCTTTCCTCAATATCAGGAACATCTTTTGGAGCCCTGTCGCTACTTAAGATAATTTGCTTACCATCCTGATGAAGAGCATTAAAAATGTGAAAGAATTCTTCCTGAGTTTTTTCTTTCCCACTGAAAAACTGAATGTCATCTACAATCAGAACATCAATATTTCGATAGAACATTGAAAACTCACTTGCACGGTTATTTCTGATGGCATGAACAAATTCATTAGTAAATGATTCTGAAGAAATATAGAGCACAGATTTTTCGTCCCCGAACTTTTGCTTTATCTTATTTCCGATACTTTGTGCAAGATGAGTTTTACCAAGCCCTGTTGGACCATATATAAAAAGCGGATTGAAAGAGTTACTTCCGGGATTATCAGCAATTGCCATGGCTGCTGATCGAGCCAAACGGTTACAATCACCCTCAATAAATCTATCAAAAACGTAAGAGCTGTTTAAGTTCGAATCTACTTTTGTCTTTTTGATTCCGGGAATCACAAATGGATTTTCAATTCTCTCCGGATAATAATCCTTATAACCTCCGTTCATTTCCTGAGGTTCAACCGGGCCCATTGGTCGTTGAGGCAAACGAATTGAACGGTTGTGTTCAAAATGCTCAGACTTTTCCATTACTATAGAATATTCAAGCTTACCTTCCGGTCCTAAAACTTTTGCGAGCGTGGAACGCAACATTGAATAGTAATGCTCTTCCAGCCATTCGTACCAAAACTGGCTGGGAACCTGAATGGTTAACGTATTATCTGCAAGAGAAATCGGTTTGATAGGCTCAAACCAAGACTTAAATTTCTGATAGCTTATGTTATCCTTAATAATGTCTAAGCACTCGTTCCATGCTTCCTCAGCAGATATCATCCTCAATTCCAAATCTCCTAAAAAAATTTTCTTATTAACCCCAGACGAAAGGCTAGTTATCCACAGCAATTAAATGCCGGCTTGTTAAAATCTTGAATTGAAAATGAAGAATTATTTGGCTCAAGTCAAACGCAATAAACATGAAGATTCAAAAGTTATCCACATTTATGAAATCACTGTAAGGCATTGCAAGACAAGAGAGTAAAAAAATTAATGAAGAACGTTAATTTTTAACTTGACATACCGTAACATTGCCTTAACAAAGAATGAGACCTTTCAGCGGAGGGGAGGGATAACTTAAAATTATTTTTCCACAAGTTTTCCACATTTTGAGTTTTACATTTAAAAAGCGCTTTTTCTACGATTAATTACTCTTTTGAAGCCACTAAAAATCTGTTCTTTTCATCCATATCTTTCATCGCTTTAACATTCCATTTTAAAGACTTGAAAATCTGAACAATTTCATCAGAATGATTTTCATGTACTTCCAGATAAACCCTGCCATTTTTTTTGAGATTTTTTGAACAAAACTTCTCAATTGCTTCAAACATATCTGTCATGCTTTTACAAAATAAAGCCAGATGTGGTTCAAAGTTTTTTACTTCTTTATCCAAACCATCTTCTTCTTCTTCAAGAATGTATGGTGGATTTGAGACAATGATATCAAAACCTGAATCAAAAATATCAGATTCAGCATTGAACAAATCGTGTTGGATAAAATTTATATCTACTTTGTTTAAAGAAGCGTTTTGCTTTGCTAGTGTTAAAGCTTCATCAGAAATATCAATGGCAGTAGCATCCCATGACTCAAATTCCTTTTTAAGCGCTATGGGTATACAACCGGAACCCGTTCCAATATCTAAGACTGACAAGTCTTCTTTATTATTATTTTCTTCACAAATAATATGAACAAGTTGCTCTGTTTCTTGCCGGGGAATAAGGACGCTTGGATTTACCTTCAGAGTTGAGTTATAAAACTCTGTTTCTCCCGTTATGTATTGTAAGGGCTCATGATTTGCTCTTCTTTGCACAAAAGGTCTCAGCGTATCCAGTTCTTCTGCTGAAAGTGGCCGATCGTATTTAAGGTATAAATCTAATCGTTTTATTTGCAGGACATACGCCAACAGCCACTCAATGCTCAATCGAGATGATTTAACTTCCTTTTTATCGAAATAGGAAGTTCCCCATTTCAGCATAGAAAGTACAGTCCACTCATTAAGAGTGTTTTGCATTACTCGTCTTCTTTATCTTCTTTCGGAATATCAGAAATTTGTTCTTCCTGAACAGTTAATCCAAAGCGCTTACCAAAATCGATGATAAAGTCTACAACATTCGACTCTACATTTCTTTCTTCGGATAAGGAACTACCTCTGAATCCCATTCTCCCACCTGTCTTTTTAAGAACGATCTTATTATGATCAGAAGTATTCTCAAATATACATGTGAGAGTAACACTTGAATTTATCTGCTTTTCATACTCCTCGTAAACAGCTACGTAAAGTTTATCTTTGTCTCCTTCTTTGCTGTGCTCATAAATGAACTTCGGTGCATATTCTTTAAACATCTTATCAGACATTCTGCGTAGTGTTGCAGCCGGACCAAAAACCAGAAACGTGGTATGTGAATTCATACTCAGTATTTATTTCATATTAAATTTTGGCTGAAAATAACATGTTATTGACTTAAGGCAATAAGAAAATCCGTTATTTTTCGTTGAATTTGTGTTACCTTTCTTTTCATGCAAAACTTTACCGATATGAAAAAGTTATTTTTATTAACCTTAGCGAGCTTTACGCTACTTTTTACATCAAATGTGTTCGCTCAGTTTGGAGAACCGGAAGTTAGAAAAAAAGACGTTCCTAAAAATTTATACGATGAAGGTTACAAATCCGGGTTCGGATTTGTATTCGGAGCGAATGATTTTGGTTTCGGTGTTGGTGGGCAATATCGTAAAGTTGTGAGCAGATATACCGAAGCGCATTTAACTTTTAAAATTTCCGGGCTGAAAGATCCCCGTGAACAAACATTTATTGATTATTTCTTTGGCACGAAAACAGTTCCCGAAAAATATCGAAGAGTCATAGCATTTCCTGTCTCTATTGGATTAAAGAAACGATTTCTCGCAGAAGATATAACTGACAACTTTAGATTTTTTGGCAGCCTGAGTGGGGGACCCGTTTTTGCTTTTTCATATCCCTATTTTAATGACCGTAACGACAACGGTTTCAGAGAGAACAACAACGTGAGATATGGAACAATTGAGCGACCAAATGATGTTTTTACAGGGTGGAGCGAAGGAGATTGGCGCCTTGGATTATCCGGAAGTACAGAGCTCGGTATCGACTTTAACAGTAATTTTGCAAATCTGCAGAGTTTCCAGTTTGGTTACAATTTCTACTACTTCGAGAATGGATTACAAATTCTTGAACCCGCGCAACCTCAACTAAGCCCTGACGGTTCACCGGTGTTTGTAGATTCTGAACTTCAAACCGTGCCTAATTTTGATCCAAAAAAATTCTACGGGTCAGTACAAATCAGCTTTATTTTTGGCTGGATGTGGGACTAGTTCATTAATAACTTTTTGAACCACTCTTCAGGCTCCGATAAATCAGATATAATTAAATCCGGTTCGTATATTTCTAATTGTTCTTTTGAAAACCTGCCTGTGGTTACGGCCACACACTTCATCCCCGCATATTTTGCACACTCAACATCCCGGGGAGTATCACCGATTATTATAAATTTTGACGGATCTGTTGCTATATCAAGATTTTTTTGCACCTCTTTGAGTGCAATTAGCGGTAGTTGATTTCGGTCCTTATCAAACTCACCGAACGCACCGAATTTAAACCTGTAATCGATGTCAGCTACTTTCAACTTTGCCTTAGCCGCGCTGGGATAATTACCTGTAAGTAATCCGATGTACGCTCCCATTTCGTCAAAGAAGGAGATCGCCTCATCAACATATAAATGCCTTGTTATATGATCTGATAACATCTCCAGATCTGTTCTTTTAAGATATTCTGATTTTAAATCTTTATATAGATCTTCATCAAAATCATGATTTATTAAAAATGAAGTCAGAATATCGTGGTCTGTTCTTCCGGAGAACCCTTCTTTCTCCATATCCGGATAATCGATCTCAAGGTCATCCAGAATTCTCCGGATTAAAGGACGGTTAAATTTCCTGTCAACAGTTAGTAAGGTTCCATCAATATCAAAGAGTATTACCCAGGGATGTTCTGTATTCAAAATATGCGTCAGTTTATTTAATTGTTAAGTTACGAAAGCTTCAATAAAAGGGCTTTAAGAACATGTTAAATCGTGGTACCTTTAATATCTTAAAAATTAATTTACCCGGAGACTTTAAATGAGTTTTATTGAAGACCTTATTGCACGACAAATAATAGATTCGCGTGGCAACCCAACTGTAGAAGTAGATGTAATTCTGACTAGCGGAGCAATGGGCAGAGCCGCTGTTCCATCCGGTGCTTCTACAGGTGAACATGAAGCCGTTGAATTGAGAGACGGAGATAAAAACTACTATTTAGGTAAAGGTGTTCAAAATGCTGTTGACAATGTTAATGGTTTAATTGCCGATGAACTCAGAGGGCTGCCTGTTTATGATCAACTAACTTTGGATCAGTTATTATTGGATATTGATGGAACTGAAAACAAAAACAAGCTTGGAGCAAACGCAATGCTTGGCGTCTCTTTGGCTTGCGCAAAGGCTGCCGCAAGTGAACTTGGCATGCCGCTCTGGAGATATGTTGGTGGAGTAAATGCTAAAGTCATGCCCGTTCCTATGATGAACATCATCAATGGCGGATCTCATGCGGATAACAGCGTGGATCTTCAGGAATTTATGGTAATGCCTGCAGGTGCGGAGTCTTTTAGTCACGCTTTGCAAATGGGTGCAGAAATATTTCATAATCTGAAGAAAGTTCTCAGTGACAAAAACTATAGTACAGCTGTAGGTGATGAAGGTGGTTTTGCTCCGAATTTAAAATCAAATGAAGAAGCTCTTGAAGTAATATTATTGGCCATCGAAAAAGCCGGATACATCCCTCAGGATGACGTCCTTATTGCGCTGGATCCTGCCTCTTCTGAATTTTATAATTCTGAAACCGGATTATATGAATTCAAATGGAGTGATGGCTCTACCAAAGATACTGATGCCATGGTTGAGTTCTGGGCTAAATGGGCTGATAAATACCCTATCATCTCAATTGAAGATGGAATGGCAGAAAATGATTGGGACGCCTGGAAAAAACTCACTCTCGCTATAGGCGACAAAGTTCAATTAGTTGGTGATGATTTGTTTGTGACTAATACAGAACGCCTGGCTCATGGAATCGAAAACGGTATTGCTAATTCTATACTGATTAAAGTGAATCAAATTGGTACTCTCACTGAGACATTAGATGCCATAGAAATGGCTCACAAAAACAGTTATTCCGCAGTTATTTCCCATCGCTCCGGCGAAACTGAAGATGTTACCATCGCAGACTTAGCCGTTGCTACAAATGCCGGGCAAATTAAAACCGGATCAATGAGCCGAACAGATCGAATTGCAAAATATAATCAGCTTCTTCGTATTGAGGAAGAACTTGGAGATAATGCAATCTATATGGGACATCATACTTTTGGATTTTAGCCAACAGCTAATCTATTTATAATTTCAGATTCCTTTTTTATCTATGCGTTATTTAATTCCAGTATTTTCTCTTTTTTTAGCTACTACTGTTTTTGGTCAAACAGACAATATTTTCCCTTCAGAAACGGGAGAAACTCTTATTAACAGCTTACAGGCTAATTATTCTGTTACTAATCCCTTGGGATATAGTGGCGCAAGAGACCAAATGTATGGTTCTAACAACATCGATAATACTGATGGTACATTAACAGGTGTATATTCTGGGTTTACGATTATGGTGGCTCAAAATACGAGTACAGCTCGAAGCGAGTCCTATGATAAAGGAATAAACACCGAGCACACCTGGCCACAAGGAATGTTTGGTAGTGATGAACCTATGCGGGGTGACATTCATCATATTTTTCCTACCAGAGAAGATGTAAACCAAGCCAGAGGAAGTTTACCATTTGGAGAGAGCCCCGACAATCAAACTACAAGATGGTATAGAAATTCTTCTAATCAAACTTCAGTTCCTACTTCCAATATCGACGAATATAGTGAGTTGCTTAGTGGCTCATCTTTTGAAGTAAGAGAAGATCACAAAGGAAATACAGCCAGAGCTATTTTTTACTTCTGGACTATCTATCAAGATAGATCAAATGTTGCAGACGATGCAGGCTTCTTTAATGGAATGAAAGATGTTCTGCTTGCTTGGCACGACCTTGACCCTGTTGATCAGGCAGAAGTTGACAGAAGTCTTGGAGCAGAATCTGCTCAGGGTAACCGCAACCCATTTGTGCATGATACAACCTTGGTAAGAAGAGCTTATTTTGGCGGTTCAGCAAATCCTGACCCTACCATCAGCAACCCGCTTAACGGGGAAATTGTGAATATTCAGAGTTCTGGTTTTACAGTAAATTATGATGAACAGGGACAGGAAAAATCGGTACAGTTTAATTATGACTCCGGTCTTTCAACAGAAGATCCAAACGGAGATCCATTTACGATGTCTGATTATGAAACTATAGCTGAAGCTTCTGTCAATTGGCAGGAAGATCAGGCATCAGCCAACGGCAGAAAAGCAACTATGGTTACTGTGCAGGATTTCGGTGATTCTCCTCCTGATACAGTAATTGGTTCCGGATCATCTTCCAGTTTAATTCTGACAGGTATTTTTGACGGAACGCTTAGTGGCGGAACTCCAAAAGGAGTTGAACTATTTGCAAAAGAAAATATTGAAGACCTGAGTTTTTATGGCATTGGTTCTGCTAATAATGGTGACGGAAGTGATGGTGTAGAATTAACACTTTCGGGTTCTGTTGCTGAAGGTGAGTTCATTTATATAGCCACTGAAGAAAACAATTTTAATACTTGGTTTGGCTTTAATCCCGACATAGTAGACGATATGGCTGTTGCTATAAATGGCAACGATGCTATTGAGCTGTTCTATGACTCCACAAAAGCTTTTACCGGAAACGAACTGGTTGTGGATATTTTTGGAGAAACAAACGCCAGAGCTACTTCCTGGTCTTATACCAACGGATGGGCATACCGTAGTAGCTCCACTGGTCCTGATGGTAATACTTTTGCAGAAAGCAACTGGACGTATTCCGGTGACAATGCATATGAAGGAGCTTCGAATAATGCCGATGCTAATAATCCAATGCCTGTAAAAAGCTTTGAGCCGGCTAACCCAACCGGTACCGAAGATGATGAGAGTATTAAGCTCCCCGAAACAATTAATTTGGCTCAGAACTACCCTAACCCGTTCAATCCAAGCACTATAATTACTTATCAACTTGGAAGCTCTCAAAATGTAAGTTTAGTTGTTTATGATCAGCTTGGCAGAAGAGTTGCTTTACTGCAGAACGGCCCAAAGAACAGTGGTACTCATCAGGTTACTTTTGATGCAACAAATCTTAGTTCAGGAGTTTATTTTTATCGCCTTACAACGGAATCAACAGTTTTGACAAGAAAAATGCTTTTGATCAAATAGATATACTACTACAACTTCTTTTTTTGCTTCTATTATTTGTACTATTGGAGCATGAGAATTACTTCGCAGGAATTACTTCATTTTAGAAATCATGTTAAAACCTCGGTTAACTGGGCTCCGCATCTTAATGTAATAACCGGACCAAATGGCGCAGGGAAAACCAGCCTGATCGATGCCATTCACTTTTTATGCATGTCCCGAAGCTTTGTATCTACAACTGATCAATATGTCATAAACAGTGACGAAAAATATTTCATGATCAAAGGTCATTTTGAGGGCAAGATCCGTTCTGAATTTGATGTAAGTTGCTCATACTCTCGTGGAGATGGAAAGAAGATTTTTGTAAATGACTCTCCACTAGACCGACTTTCTGACCTGATCGGTATGGTTCCTGTTGTTGTTCTTGCTCCTGATGACAAAAAACTTACACTCGAAGGTCCGATTGAAAGGCGATCTTTTCTTGACTCTTTTATCAGTCAAATTTCGATCTCATATCTCCGGGACCTGATTGATTATCGAAAGGTTAGAAGACAACGGAATACTCTTTTAAAAGATTTTCAAGGCTCTGTTTCGGTATTAAAATCATATTTAGAACCCTGGGATATTCAACTTGTCGAAAGCGGGTCAAGAATAATAGCAGCTCGATTTGCTGTACTCGAAAACTTTAAAGCATACCTTGAAAGAGATTATGCCATGATCTCAGGAATGGATCTCACAACCGGTCTCGAATATCAGACTTTTTGTGAACCTTCAGTCAATGCTCAGGATATTCAGATTCAGTACAAAAAAGTACTTGAACAAACCATTGATAAAGAAATAGAAAGAGAACAAACGCTGACCGGCCCACATAAAGATGAAGTAATTTTTTATTTGGATGATTTTGAACTTCGACGATTTGGGTCGCAGGGACAGCACAGATTATTTGCTCTTTCTCTGAAATTAGCTCAACTTCACTATTATTCTGATGAACTTGACGACCTTCCCATTTTAATGCTGGACGATGTTTTCGGAGACCTTGATCTCAAAAAAACTGAGATCCTTCTTAATGCCTTGCAGGATCATGAAGGACAAACTTTTATAACCTCTGCAAATCCGGTACCTTTCGAAGAATATGTCGATTTTGATGGGAATAGAAATAAATTCTTTTCTGTTAAGGATGGTGTAATTAAGGAAGAAGAATGAGATTCGATACTCCAAAACCAATAAGCGATTCGCTCCAAAAATATTTGGATAAGTTTCCTCATAAAAAGAAACTCAGACAAGGAATGGTATTAGCTGTTTGGGAGGAAGTTGTTGGTAAACGTATCGCATCTCAGGTAACAGATATACATTTTGAATCAGGAAAACTGGTTATTAAAGTATCCAATCAGGTTTGGAGACATGAAATTCACGCCAATCGTTTTAGCATTGCAAAAAGGTTAAATACCAGAGTAAAAGCTCAGATAGTTGGCGATATCATTGTTCGAAGTTAGTTGAATAAGGGCGAGTTCAAATCTATATTAACTTATGGCTGATAATTCCTATCAAAATATCAAAGAGCGTATACTTTCTTATGTAAAGAAAGGAACAAAACCGGGCGAGGATGACGATGGCAATAAGATCGTAACCAAAGAAAGCGCCTTGGTTTTTGTATTCGCATATTTAATTGCCATAAGTTTGTGGTTCGCTGTTAATCTGAACGGTATTTTCAATATCAGCGTAAATATGCCTTTGGAGATAGGAGATATACCCGCTGATCTCGCACTTACAGATAATCTGCCGGAATATGTGGAAGTGAGCTTATCGGGAACGGCATTACCACTTATAAATTTGTACAATAATCCTCCGACTATCCCGATCGATGTGGACGAATCGGAAGTGAATTTATTTAATCAGATTCGTCAACAAATGAATTCCTATCAGGAGGTCGAGGTCTCAAAAGTTGAGCCTATTCTGATCTCAGTAAATCTGGAACAGAAAATTACAAAGAAAGTCCCCATTAAATTAAACTGGGATCTTAGTTTTGAACCTCGGTTTGGCTTAATAAATAACCCGATGATCTCTCCGGACAGCATTACAATAACCGGTGCTGCGTCTCAAATAGCTCCCATTACTGAATGGGGAATCAGCGATACACTAAAGCTTTCCGGTATTAAAGATGATATTTCTCAGGTTATTCCGGTCACCAATGCTAATCCTCTTATGGAGGTTTCTCTGGATGAGATTTCTTTAACTGCGGATGTATCTGAGTTTACAGAAAATGAGGTAAATGTTTATATAAGAACACGAAACCTTCCCCGAGGACAAAACATCACATACAATCCTTCTTCTATCGTGATTAAATATGATGTTCCACTAGAACAGTTTTCTGAAATCCAGAATGAAACTCCTTATGTAGTTTACGTTCCCTATCGAAAAATTCAGGAAGATCAAACTGGCTTTGTAACTCCGGATATTGAATTAGTAGCGACCAAATATGCATTGAAGATCAGGAGCTTCCAGCCCAAAGCAGTGGCTTATTTTAGTGTGGTGGATCAGTAAAAAGCTTTTAGCTAATAGCTGACAGCTTTTTATCAAAAGGCTCTATTACTTCGTCAACTTCTTTTACATCATCAAAAAATTCCAACACTCGGAGCATCACTTCATCAACCAGAACATCAGGGCAGGAAGCGCCTGAGGTAAGTGCTACTCTCAACGGGGATTTGTCTTTCGGAAACCAGTTCCTGGTCTCAAGTATTTCTTTTTTCCACTGATCGAAATGAGTTATTTCAGTTTCTGATTTGATTTCTCCGGCATCACGAACATGAAAGGTCGGAAAGGAATGCTCCAGAATCTCAACCAAATGCATAGTGTTCGAAGAATTATATCCACCCACAACTAAAGCAATATCTGCATCCGTTTCTGCTAATGCTAAAGTTGCCGATTGATTTTCATTGGTTGCATAGCAAAGCGTATCAGATGTGTCAGCAAAATGATTCAGAATATCAGACTCGCCATAAAGCTTGATAGCAGCTTCTTTCAGAATATCCATAACTTCCTGCGTTTCTGTAGCAAGCATGGTGGTTTGATTGATCACCCCAAAACGTTTCAGATCCGTATATGGATCAAAGTTTGGAGTAGATTTATGTCCAAAATACTTCTCAAAATCTGACAACGGTCGGTCTTTAGTCATGATCTCAGCTAAGATCTCAGCTTCATCAGGACTCAAAACTACAACTACTTCTGAATGCTCAGCGCTGTGCGAAAATGTAGCTCGGGTTTCTTCGTGTTCGTGCTTACCGTGAACTACCAGGCTGTATTCCTTTTTCCCTAATTGTTTTCCTCGCTTCCAGACTTTCTCTACAAACGGACAAGTAGTATTAAACTCATATGGATCGATCCCAACCTGCTGAAGTTCATTCTGAATTTCAACGGTGGTACCAAAAGCAGGCACTATTACAATATCTTCGGATTCTAAAGAATCAATCGGAATTCGTTCCGTCCCGTCCGTATCAAATAAGAACTTCACTCCCTTTTTCAGTAAATCTTCATTCACTGTTGGGTTATGAATCATCTCGCTTAGCAAATAGATATTCTTATCTGGGTTTTCTTCTACCGCTCGATATGCTATGTCTATTGCGTTTTCCACTCCATAACAAAATCCGAAAAACCTGGGAATCAAAAACTGAACCGGACCAAAGTCCAAAACGGTTGGCTCCAGATCTTTCTTCATTGGATCGGTTATTTTAGTCGCCTCTTTAACCTTTCGGATAACCGGCGATTTGTACATCTCTGGAATTTGGAATTTTTTTCTGGCCATGCGTCAAATATAAGAAGGTATCAGGCAAACATCAGTGTTATGGAATCCGTTTCTGAACAAATTTTAAACATAAAAAAAGCCCGATAGTCTTCTACCGGGCTTTACAATTTTTTTTTGATCAGTACTTCATTCTGGATTCGATCATTGCTTTAAATCCTGCATAGTTTTGAGGTAAACGCTCAACTTTTTTCCCATCAATAAAAAATGTAGGAGTTGAATTCACGCCCAGGGCTGTACCTTCTCTTTTATCTGCAAGTACACGCCTGTTCAATCTGGCTGAATTCATGTCTTGTTCAAATTTATCCATATCAAGATCCAAATCCTTAGCATAGCCAATAAAAATAGCTTTTGCATTTCCTCTGCTCCATTGCTCCTGACCTATAAACAACATTTCGTGCATTTCAATAAATTTACCTTGTTCACGAGCGGCTTCAGCTGCTCTTGCAGCCAAATCTGCATGCTGATGCATTCTCAACGGATAATTTTTATAGATAACTTCTATACGGTCACCAAAGTCTTTTTTCGCCTGGTTCAGCATCTGTCCATAAAATTTACAAGCAGGACATTGATAGTCACTGAATTTCGTGATTTTGAGCACGGGCAAGTCCGGCATTTCCCTGTCCTGAGCATTTGCAAAGTTTATGGTAGCTAAACCCAGCATCAGGGTAAAAAATAATACTTTCTTCATGTCGATGGTTTTTTTCAAATTTTCAGCTTTGTAACGAAACATCTTGATTAAAATTTCGCTTTAGCAAAATGACGTTTTAAGATAGTGTCTATTTTTTCAATTATCACATCAATTTGATCTTCTGTATTTTTTTTTCCAAATGATAATCGTACAAATTCTCTTGCTTCCTCATCTGATTTCCCCATAGCTTTCATGGTTCTATTGGGTTTGTCCAACCCAACCTGACAAGCACTCCCTGTTGAGATAGCTAGTCCCGCTTGTGAGCATTCCAGCATCAAAAACTGACCTTCCATCCCTTTAAACCTTATCCCAAGAATATTAGGCAACTTGTTTTCCGGGGAACCTTCATCAATAAATTCTATCTCTGAATCTTCTAGCTTTTCTACGAATTTAGATCTCAGCACCGTCAATCTGATATGCTCATCTGTTCTTTCTGTATAATTCAGTTTGGCAGCTGTAGCAAAAGCAGCAACTCCCGCAACATTTTGAGTGCCGGCTTTCAATCCCTTTTCCTGAGATGTTCCGGGGATTTCAGGTTTTGAGTCAATGGTTTTGTTTAAATAAAAAGCTCCCACACCTTTCGGGCCATACACCTTATGTGATGATATTGAGAGAGCGTCTGTCCATGTTGCTTCTATCCCTAGTTTGCAAAAAGTCTGAACGCAATCGGAATGAAAAAATACACCGTGTTGCTTTGCAAGTTTTCCAATAGCTTCCAGATCCTGAATTACACCTGTTTCAGAATTTGCGTGCTGAATAGATATCAATGCAGTCTCATCGGTTATCAGTTCGTTCAATTCATCAATTGAAATAATACCGGAAGAATCTACTCCTACTTTTGAAACTTTGTAACCCGAACACTCTAATTCATCAAATAGATTTCTAACCGAAGAATGCTCAACCTCAGAAGTTATAATATGATTTCGGGAAGTATCGGAAGCACTAAGTAACGCCTTAATAGCAAGCTGATTCGACTCTGATCCACCACCGGTAAATATAATCTCTTCAGTTTCTGCCTGAATAATTTTAGCGATCGTTCGCCTACCGGCATCCAATAACTGTTTGGCCTCAGCACCAATGTCATGAAGACTACTTGGATTACCATAGTAATGTTTAGAAACATTCACTAGTACCTCAAGAGCGGTATCGTGAATAGGAGTTGTAGCTGCGTGATCCAGGTAAATCATAAATCGTTCTTTTTCAAGAAATGCTGTATCTTTATTGTCTTAATAAAATACCTAAAAATCTGAGGCTTTTACAGCCATGATCTCTATTCATTTTAAAGAAATTATTGAAAGCGCTCTTCGCGAAGATATTGGCATGGGAGATCTTACTTCTAAATCGATTTTTGATGCTGATCATTACTCAAAAGGTACATTTATTGCAAAAGCTGAGGGCACCTTATCCGGGCTTGAAGTTTTACAAATAGCTTATAATTTTTTGGGAGAGGATGTAAACGTAAATCTTCTGAAAAAAGATGGGGATTCTGTAGATATCAAAGAAAGGATTGCGGAAGTAGAAGGCCCTACACAGGTTTTACTCTCTGCTGAGAGAGTAATCCTTAATTTAGTTCAACATTTGTCGGGTATTGCTACATCCACTGCTGAAGTTATACGATTATTGGATGATCCAACGATAGAAATTGTTGATACAAGAAAGACCCTGCCCGGACTCAGAGCGATCCAAAAATATGCGGTAACCTGTGGGGGAGGTAAAAACCACCGATTCAGGTTGGATGACGGAGTTATGATCAAAGACAATCACATAAAAGCAGCCGGAAGTATTGCTAAAGCTGTTGATTTGGTTCGTTCCAAAATTGGTCATATGGTAAAGATCGAAGTAGAAACGGAATCTAAAGAGCAAGTGTTAGAAGCTGTAGAAGCTAAGGCAGATGTAATTATGCTTGATAACAGGACTCCGGAAGAGATCAAAGAATTGGTTAAGCTGATTCCTGATGAAATTTTAGTTGAAGTTTCTGGAGGCATTACGCCCAATACGATAAGCAGCTTTAAAGGCTGCGGAGCTGATGTAATTTCATTAGGTTGGCTCACGCATTCTGTAAAAGCATTGGATATAAGTTTTAATTTAAATACTTAAGATCAGTCACAAAAACACAAGCGCACGAATTCTTTTGATAATTAAGAAGATTTATAAATCCTTTCGTGTTTTAGAGTTTTTGTGGCGTTATTTTTAAACCATGGATGTACTAGACATTTTAGAAGTTGAATCGGAAGTATCTCTTCCAAAGCGCTACTCAGAACTTTCTGTTGAGGAAATGGAGAGCCGTGTTAAAGAGATAAAAAATAAGTTCGGCGAACGACTGTTCATTCCGGGACATCATTATCAAAAAGATGAAGTGATTCAATTTGCCGATGCACGTGGAGACTCACTGAAATTAGCTCAGATCTGTGCTTCAATGGACAAAGCCGAATACATTGCATTTTGCGGTGTTCATTTTATGGCAGAAACTGCCGATATGCTTACACGTCCTGATCAGAAAGTGATTCTTCCTGACCTGAGAGCTGGCTGTTCTATGGCTGATATGGCGGACATTGATCAGACTGAGAGAGGGTGGAAACAGATGCAGGAGATCTGGGGAGATACTATACTTCCATTGACTTATGTGAACTCCACTGCAGCTATAAAAGGTTTTGTTGGAAAGAACGGTGGCGCTTGTGTTACGTCCGGAAATGCTGATAAAATGCTGGAATGGGCTTTCACTCAAAAAGAGCGAATTTTGTTTTTGCCTGACCAACATTTGGGCAGAAATACAGCCGTTAAACTTGGAGTAAAGCTTGAAGAAATGGCCGTTTATGCTCCACTGACAAATTCTTTCGAATACGAAGGAGATTTTGAAGATGTCAAAGTTATCTTATGGAAAGGACATTGCTCGGTACATGAGAAATTCAATATTCAGCACGTTGAAAACCTGCGTAAGCAAGAACCCGAAATGAAGATTCTGGTTCATCCGGAATGTACATACGATGTTGTTCAGGCGTCCGATTTAGCGGGCTCAACCAATTTTATCATCGAAACTTTGAATGCGGCTGAGCCCGGATCAAAATGGGCTATTGGTACCGAGATGAATTTGGTAAACCGACTTAAGGATGAACATCCTGACAAAACCATAGTGTCTTTAAATCCGTTTATGTGTCCTTGTTTAACTATGAACAGAATTGATCTTCCTCATTTGCTGTGGAGCCTCGAAAAACTGGAACAAGGTGAAGTTGTTAATCAAATCAGCGTATCACAAGAAGTCACAAAAAATGCACTTCTTTCTTTAGAACGGATGCTGGAGCGCTCTTAAATACTTAAAATTATTTTTCTCTTTAATAAATAAAGTCACATATTTGGCCTCATTTTTAAAACTGGGGCTATATGTATAATTTTAAGAAGGGTATTTTAATTGGTTTGGCGGTTGTTTTCTGGGGTTGTGCTTCATCCTACAAAAATATAAACCCATCAAGTCTTAACTATCCTGAACGCCCTGAAGCCCAGGGAATAACTTTTTCTTACAGAGCGGGTGTACTGACAGAAGCCGGAAATAGTAAACTTGCTAAAAAAGAGCGTAAGAGTGATTTTAAATTAATTGCTGTTGAAATTAAAAATAATACCGGAAGAGATCTTACTTTTGCGGATGATCTCGAGCTAAAACTCAGCTATAGAAATGTTGCCCCGTTATCTTCAAAGGAGATTCACGGTAAGATCAAGCAAAGCACGCCGTCCTATCTTCTTTATCTTTTGCTTACTCCTATTAACGTTACAACTTACAATGAAAACACCGGAGCTTCATCGGGCCCAATTCCAATTGGACTGGGAGTCGGACCCATCATTACTTTACTCAACGTGGCTTTGTCAGCTACTGCAAACAGCTCCCTTAAAAAAGAACTCAACCAAAATGATATACTGAATCAGATAATTCCTGATGGAGAAACCACGTATGGTTTAATAGGAGTTCCGAACTTTTCCGGAGGCACTCTAAGCTTAGAATTAAAAAATTAGATTATCGAACGAAACTCTTATCTCTCTAGTTACATCAATACAGAATAATTTAATATCAAACTAAAATATTTCGAAAATGAGCTATTTAGAGAAGATAAACGACATTTACACTCAACTTGGGCAAGGAAAAGCACTGGATGCTTTTGATCAATATTACCATTCGGATTGTGATATGGTACTCGAGGATGGAAAAGTGGTTTCCGGAAAAGAAAAAAACAGGGAGCGTGAAATCGAATTCTTTTCAAGCGTTGAAGATTTCCATGGTCTCGAAATCAAGTCGATAACCTCGAACGAAGATAATGCAACTACGGCTGTAGAATGCACCATGGACGTCACCTTTAAAGGCGGCGACAGAATGCAGATCGAACAGGTAGCAACTCAGAAATGGGAAGGCGACCACATCGTCAAAGAAAGATTTTACGGAACCAAATAAGGATAACATTATTCTTTCTACTAAAGCCCCATATAAAAAGTATGGGGCTTTTTTTATTGCTTTGATTTCCATTCCTTTCAGAATGAAAAATCTGATTCCCTTTTTCTTTTTATTTCTGCTTTCATGTGGTAACAATTCTTCAGACAATAAACCTGTTATCAGTCCGTCTCCTGAAATTGAATTAGTGGTTTTGGGAATCGCCCAAGACGCCGGCTTCCCTCAAGCTGGTTGCAAAAAAGAAAACTGTCAGCTTTATTGGGAGGGGAAAGAAGAAAGACGCCATGCCACTTCACTGGGACTAATTGATCATACTTCAGGCAAGTACTGGTTGTTTGAAGCTACTCCGGATTTTAAAGATCAATTGCATGCTGTTCAGGAATCTGCTGGAACGAATAAAAATCCATCCGGAATATTTCTTACTCATGCTCACATCGGTCATTATACTGGACTGATCCATCTTGGGCATGAAGTTATGGGAGCTTCAGGTGTTCCGGTTTATACTATGCCGCGTTTTAAAAATTACTTACAAACTAACGGGCCCTGGGAACAATTGGTAAATTTTGAAAATATTGCACTACAGCAAATGACTGCCGATTCTGCCGTTAAACTTTCCGAAAACATAAAAGTAACTCCATTTCTTGTCCCACATCGGGATGAGTACTCTGAAACGGTTGGATACAAAATTGAAACTGAAAACAAATCCGCACTTTTTATTCCTGACATCAATAAGTGGAACATTTGGGAAAGGTCTATTATAGTGGAAATATCAAAAGTTGATTATGCTTTTCTGGATGCTACTTTTTATGATTCTGATGAATTACCCGGGCGGGATATGAGTGAAATTCCACATCCTTTTGTGGAAGAAAGCATTAAGCTGTTTAAAAATCTTTCTGACTCCGAGAAAGCTAAAGTTCATTTTATCCATTTTAATCATACAAACCCGTTGATATTGGACAGCTCGCAAACAAAACACGTCAAAGAATTAGGTTTTAATGTGGCTTTTGAGGGAATGAAAATCAATCTGAATTAGAACATGAACTTGTAAAACTCCATATTTTGATTGGGCGGTTAACACAAGTTCAATTATTTTCAATCAATAACTAACTCAATGTATTGATATGAATAAGCATTCTGTTTTTTTCCTTGTTCTTCTGTTTTTAACAAGCTCTGTTTCTGCTCAAACTTACTTTCCTGGAAAATGGGGAGATTGGGAAAATAAAAGTCCATCCGAACTAGGGTTGAATGAAGCTTGGATAGATTCTGCTGTTCAATATGCTCAAAAGATGGAATCGACAAATCCGCGAAGCATGGAAGAGAATCATTATGGAACTTTTGGCAGAGAACCTTTTGGTTATGGAATTGGCCCATTCAAAGATCGTGGTCCTCAAACAGGTATTATTATAAAAGACGGATATATCGTTGCTGAATGGGGAGAACCGTACCGTGTTGATATGACTCACAGCGTTACCAAAAGTTTTTTGTCATATACAGTTGGTTTAGCATACGATAAAGGATTGATTCGGGATGTGAACGATAAAGTAGATCCATACATGGCTCCAATCCTGGAAATGCAGTGGGATGATAACAGAAATAAAGCTGATCATTACGGTTCACCAAAAATAATGGAGCCTTTTAAAGGGGAGCATAATTCAAAGATCACCTGGAATCACTTGTTAAGACAAACAAGTGATTGGGAAGGAACTCTCTGGGGCAAACCGGACTGGGCAGACCGCCCAAGCAGAGAGCGTTCTGAATGGGGGAAAAGAGAAAGAAAAGAACCCGGAAGTGCTTACGAGTACAATGATGTGCGTGTAAACCTATTGGCTCTAGCTGCTATGAATGTTTTAAGAGAACCTCTACCGAAAGTTCTCAGAGAAAACATTATGGATAAAATTGGTGCTTCACCAACATGGCGCTGGCAAGGTTATGAAAACTCATGGGTTGTTATTGACGGGCAACAAATGCAGGCTGTAAGCGGCGGCGGGCATTGGGGTGGTGGCATGTTTATTTCTGCCAGAGATCAAGCCAGATTTGGCCTGTTAACTTTAAACAATGGAAACTGGAATGGTGAGCAATTGGTCTCTGAAGAATGGAATAAGTTGGCTCAAACACCAACAGAAGCTCAATCCGATTACGGATTTATGAACTGGTTTTTAAATACTGACAAGAAGCGTTTACCCAGCGCTCCGGAGTCTGCATTCTTTCATCTGGGCTCGGGAGTAAACATGGTCTATGTAGATCAGGAAAATAATTTGGTTATTGTTGCACGATGGATCAATGGCTCAACAATGGATGGCGTAGTTGACAGGGTTTTAAGAGCATTTGATGATTAACCGTTAATTTAATTTCATAAAAAAAGCATTTCTAAATTAATAGAAATGCTTTTTCATTTTAAATACCGTTACTAAATTTTCTTACCAGTCAAAAGCATTGAACTTAATTTCTGGCAAAACTTCTGGTTTTCCACTTAATGTCAGCTCTCGAGTTCTTTCTTCATTCTCTGTAGAAAGAAGCCTCTCAATCACAAAATTATAAGTAAGCAGATCGTTGGTATAAATTGCGGGAAATACCACCGCTACTGAATATACACTATCAATAGGCGCCGTATCTGTAAGTTCTAAATACTGAGCTGAGTTCTCACCTAGTGGAGCGATATCTCCTTTCAAATATATCTTATTTGTTAAAGTGTTAAATAGCCCGTTGTCTAGAGCATATTTCATATCTACATTGAATGTTACAGATGTTTGCGCCTGGCTAAAAGCTGTTAAACTTATAGCGAACGCCATTATAAGTATTACTTTTTTCATAGTACTTTTATTTTATTAGTATTTGTTTTTTTAAAGTCTTTGTTCAGTTTCATTTCAATATCCACTAGTATTAGAAACAACTCTCTCCTTCCAGGAAACCACAGTAAAAACACTTTCTCTAGGAAAATGAGGAGGAATTGAATTCCCTAATCTTTCATCATATTCATATTTCTTTGTATATCCGGTTACACCATATCTACCAAAAGTTCCTACGGGACCTCTTGTTTCCTGAATAATTCCTCCAAGTAGGTCAATATTACCTCTGTGAGATCCTGCAACATAATTTTCCACCCTGAAAGAACTTCCCAAAGCCATAAATGAACCATGAAGCTTAAGGTCTTTAGATCCTGTTCTTGAATGAGCATTTTGATCTATTAAGATATCTCCTTCACTCACTACCCCTAACAAATCTGTGGATGAGTCATCTACTCTCGGATCAACGTTATAAGCAATGTCATCATAGATCTCTACTTCATCCTCCGAATGTATGGTTATTTGTCCTGAAACAGTTCCTTCCAAATAAATTTTTTCGCTCGAAGAAAGTATTCCGTTATGTGTTTCTTTAGGATAATTTACAAAGGCTGTCCAACTTCTTGAACCGCTATCATACTCACTCACTTCAATACTTCCATCAGATTGCATAATCATGTACGATAATCTATTGAAGGTAAGCCCATCACTTGTAGCAGCAGTTTTTAAAGCAGCTACTTTTGCTCCGGATGGCAACTCTCTGGCTTGTGCATTAAAATCTGTGGTTCCTTGAAAATCTGGGGTAGCGTCACCCAAGACCGTACCGTCCCTTCCTCTCCATTCATTGGGGCTTGAAACATGCCCGTAGAACGTTGGCGATCCTGACATCTTGAACGTTCCGTTTGTATGTATAGGCCCACTAATTTCATCTGATGAATAAAAATATATATTATTCCCTGAGCTGGTTTTTTCTTTGTCTGAGAAGTAGGAATATTTAGAAAACGAATCTCTTCTCATTAAAACTTCAGTAATTACTTTACTATCACCATAGGTAGCCTCGCTAAACAACAGAACCTTAAAGATGTCCCATCCTCCCTCGCCTACAGAGTACAGGGAGTCTCTGGCATCAAGTTCATCAATGTTTTCAATATCATAGGTCTTTAGAGTTGCATTTCCGGGCAGGATACTTCCCCCTGTGAGTTCGCCTTCCCATGTATTATCACTTCTTATTTTTTCAATAGCTGTTTGAATTAGACTATTTGTAGAGTTTCTCGCCTGAACCTCACTTATAGCATCTGCAGAGCGTTCGGGTAATAAGCTAGCACGCTGGCTATTTGAATACTGGATAATTCCGGAAAGCATTACTAAACCACTTACTAATAAAAGCATTGATCGTCCCATAATTCCTCCTAATAAATTAGATTATTTGCTACTATTCTGCGCTTCCAATAGGACCGATAGTACAATTCTGTTCCATCTTTTTTTGTCAAATAAGGTTCATTTGATTCTACTAACACTTCAACTTCCACCTGTACTATATCTTCTATTTGTGCAGGTACATTACCATCTATATCATAATAATTGATTTCAAAATCACTAACTGGATAACGGAACTCAATTTCATTTGCCGGAATACTTGGAGTCTGATTCCATGTCCTGATAAGAACAAAATCATTCGGATTTGTTGTAGTCGTATCTAGCTCAGAAGTAATTGCCCACTCAACTAAGTCAAAATCATCTGATCCATCATCGTCAAAAATATTACCTCTAAAAATAACTGCACTGTCTTCTGCCATTACAAAAGCCTCCGAAATACCTCTGTCATATCCTATTCTGTTCAAATCATTTTGGAGTATAGAAACGATGTTATCAAGCTTATTTTGTGTAATAACGCTTGAAGTTGTTTCAACAGTAGAGTTAAACAAGGAGTAATTATATGCTAAAATTGATATCAGCATTAAGCCCCCAATGATATATGTAGTTGCTAACCCTAAATTCATCTTTCGAAAGACTTAATAAAGATTAAATCTACCTCCGTGCTAGGATCTACTTCTTCATTAATAACATTTACTGTTATTCTATATCTTTTTACCAGAGGATCGCCTTCATCAATATATTCTGAACTGGCATCAATTATGAAAGTATCCGTATACTCATCATTGTAACCATAAGTCTCACTATCTGTGATTGGGTAACTGCTAAACATGTAGTCAATATGGCTGGGATTGAGCATATTTTCATCTTCTCTTTGAACCAGCTTAACCTGTTCAATTACATCCTGTGCTCTTATTATAGTCCTGTATTCAACATCCGAACGAATTACTGTTTCCGAAGTGCTCAAAAAACTTCTGGCAGTATTAATGGTTAAAAAAGAGTAAACAACCATTGCGGCTGTTAAGTATAGTACATCAGAATAATCGTTCATAACTATATTGGATTGTGGATAACATTATACGAAGCTTGATTCTCATTAGATGTTTTTTATACAATATCTAATTTTTATAAAGAAAACTTAATATTTAAATGTCTCTCCGGTTTAATTATCGTCATTTTTTGTCAATCATTAAAGATAATCTCTTATTATAGCTTTAAGCTTTCAATAATAAGAGCTACTTGTTATTAATTTGTTACTAAATGAAACTCTAATGTGACTACAAAAAGTAAAATAATGAGTAAAAAAGCTATTTTAATTGGTGCCACCGGACTGGTTGGTTCGCATGTTCTTCAACTTTTATTATCAGATGAGAGATACGAATCCGTAAAAGTGTTTCATCGTCGTAGTACCGGAATTTCTCACCCAAAACTTCAAGAGCATATTATTGATTTTGATGATCCTGGAAAATGGAACCATCTCATTAAAGGGGATCATTTATTTTCAGCTTTAGGTACAACCATCAAAAAAGCCGGTAGTAAAGAAGCTCAGTATAAAATAGATTTCACCTACCAGTATGAGGTGGTAAAAGCAGCATCCATAAATAATGTACAATGTTTTGCCTTAGTTTCTTCCTTAGGAGCTGACTCAAATTCAGGGTCTTTTTATCCTCGTATTAAAGGAGAGCTGGATGAAGCTGTACAGAAACTGGATTTCGAAGATCGACTAATAGTACGCCCCTCATTTCTGGATGGTGATAGAAATGAATTCAGATTAGGCGAACGCATTGGAATAGCGGTAGCAAAAGTAGTTTGCAAACTTCCGGGACTTAAAAAATATCATCCTGTAAAAGTTGAAACTGTGGCAAAAGCGATGATAGAGGGATTGAATTCTAAACAGAGTAAACACATATTAGAATCTCAGGACATCAACTCTTTATTATAGATCCTTTCTCAGTCTTATTGTTTCAATTTCAAGTACAAAGAAATTTGAGCATATGTTTTTCACCTCTTTTCAGGAAAGCTCGGATCGTCATAATGCGCAACAGCAACTCTCAGTTTCTTATCTATTCTGGTTACCAAAGCTTGTGGTGCTAATACTTTAACAGAGTCTCCAAATCCCAGAATTTTACTTTCCAGCTCGAAGTTAAGCTGAACTTCCAGTGTAATAATTATCCCGCCTTTTACTTTTTCTACTAACTGCTGAGAGGGATGTATTGGTTTAGTTAAAACGTAAGGAGCATGATTGTGCCCAACAAAAAGTCTTACTGTTCTCGGTTTCATATTCGGACTGACCGTCACCCCAACTACATTTTTGTAATACTCTTTTGCATTCAGGTCTGCCTGAATATATTCTGATTTTTCTGCCTGTTTAATTTCTATAATCCGGTCTAAAGCAAGATTAATTGGATGAGCTGCTTCTTTCTTGATTCCGATTACAAACCAGCGGTTATTATATTCTTTCAAAAACTGCGGATGAAACTCAAAGTCACCGGGCTGTCTGGCCCTGAAAGATTGGTAAGTAATTAAAAGCACCTGCTCTTTATGTACTGCCTGATACAAGTCATCCAAAAAGTGTAAGCCCTTTAAACCTTCGTTCTTTTCGAAGTCAATGATTGATCGAGAGTTTGTTTTGGTTGTATAGACTTTATCTTCAAGGCGCTTGATCATATCGTCCATGTCTTCGAAATGTGAAAAACCTTTGAATTGCTTCAAAACTTGAACGACTTCATTCAAAGTTCCCATATCCTGATCCGTAAGTGGGATATTGGTTATAGAATACTCTGCATCTGTATAAGTGTAGTATTTTCTTTCTTTCACTTCGATAGGGGCATTATATCCTAACTTATCCGATCTCATGATCTGAATATCACTTTGAACCGTTCGCTTACTTACTCCTTTATCAATGCCTTCGTATTCATACAGAGCCTCTGAACATTCATGAATCAGATCTTCAAGTGTCCACAATCTTCGTCTGTTCCTCAAACATTTGTCGATGGTTTTATAGCGAATTAAAGCATTTCTATTTGCAGGCATTTAAATTTTTTTAAAGAAAGTAGAAAATATTTTCAACTACGCAAAAAGATTGCGCAGTCGTGTTTTATTATGGAATTAGTGATTGGATATCCATCATTAAAACAGCAACAAAAGGGAGAGCAATACGGCTCTCCCTTCATTACATTAAAATATTATGATTACAGGAAAAACAATTATCGAATTAGGGTACAGACCCGGGAAATGGCTTAAAGACGCTATTCCTCATGCCAATGAAAACAACTTGGAAGAAGGAGAATTAATTGAGTATCTGGACTCGGTTTGTCCACCACCACCAATTGAACCTTTTAAACAACCGGTTTCATACAAAAAAAATATCGAAGCGGAATCTGAGCTTGAAGAATCGAATATGGAACGGGTTTTTGAAACCATGGACGAGCTGATGAAAACTCCAACGATCGTTGATGGAGCTGTTATGCCGGATGCCTGCCCTACGGGAGGAACCGGACAAATTCCTGTGGGTGGTGTTGCCGTTACAAAAAATGCAATTCACCCTGCTATGCATTCTGCAGATGTTTGCTGTTCTGTAATGATGACGTCATTCGGAAAAATTCATCCAAAATCAGTTTTAGATGCCGCTCATAGCATTACTCATTTCGGTGGTGGTGGAAGAGACGATCTATTTGATTTTCCGGTTGAATTGGAAGAGCAAATCATGGAAAACTATTTCCTGAATAATAAAAGATCTCTTCAATTGGCTAAAACACACCTTGGAACACAGGGCGATGGAAATCACTTTTTGTATATCGGCGTTTCGAAAGCAACCGGAGAAACAATTATGGTTACTCATCATGGAAGCCGAGGATTTGGTGCAAACCTTTACCGAAAGGGAATGAAGGTTGCTGAAAACTTCAGAAAGGAACTTTCTCCGGACACTTTAAAAGGCAACGCATGGATTCCGTATTCAGAAGAAGAAGGGAAATCATATTGGGAAGCTCTTCAAATTGTGAGAGAGTGGACCAAGCTGAACCATACTGTCCTTCATCGAGCTACTACAGAATCCCTGAATACGGAACCAACACTCCGTTTTTGGAATGAACATAACTTTGTATTCAAAGATGAAGACCTTTTTTATCACGCAAAAGGAGCTACTCCACTTTCGGATAAATTCGTTCCAGATTCTCATGAAGGTTTAAGACTCGTTCCGTTAAACATGAGTGAACCTGTACTAATAGTGAAAGGAGATGTTTCTGATAACAACCTTGGATTTGCTCCACATGGCGCCGGCAGAAATGTCAGCCGCACGCAGCATATTAAAAGCAAAGTCGGAAAAGGTATTCAGGAAATCTTTTTGGAAGAAACCAAAGGAATTGATGTACGATTCTTTTCAGGACATATCGATATTTCTGAACTCCCGAGCGCATATAAAAATGCAGAAGCTGTTCAAAGACAAATGAAAACATTTGGTCTTGGCGAAGTTGTGGACGAGATCATGCCATTTGGTTGCATTATGGCGGGCGACTGGCAGGTAGATGCTCCCTGGAAAAAAAGGCGCCGCAAAAAAAGAGGAAGATAAAATTTGCCCCGATAGTTGGTATGACTGTTGGGGTTTTTTGTTGTGAAAAATTAGAAATTGAAAACGATTTTCTTTTACTCTACATTTTCTACCCAAATCACACATATAATACATTCATGAAAAAACTTCTTTCGCTTCTTACTCTTTCTCTGATCACCTTATCTCTTACCGCGCAATCATCTGATCTCAAAGAGATGATTGACAAACGCGCCGATGAACTCGAAGAACAAGTGATCGAATGGCGCAGATATTTTCATGAAAATCCTGAATTGTCCAATCGCGAATTCAACACTGCTGAGAAGATTGCAGAGCATTTGGAGAGCCTCGGGATGGAAGTACAAACCGAAATTGCACATACAGGAGTCGTTGGTATCTTAAAAGGCGGAAAACCCGGCCCTGTAGTTGGGTTAAGAGCTGATATTGACGCGCTTCCTGTTATAGAACGCACTGATGTTCCTTTTAAATCAACGGTAATGGGAGAATATCAGGGAAATGAAGTTGGAGTAATGCACGCTTGTGGACATGATACTCACATTGCCATCCTTATGGGAGTTGCACAGATCTTAACTGAGATGAAAGACGATCTGAAAGGAACAGTGAAGTTTATTTTCCAGCCAGCTGAAGAAGGAGCTCCAAAAGGAGAAGAAGGCGGCGCAGAATTAATGGTTAAAGAAGGTGTTCTCAAAAACCCGGATGTGGATGCTATTTTCGGACTGCATATTTCTGATGATACTCCTGTTGGAGAACTTGAATACCGACCAAAAGGAATTATGGCCAGTGTGAATAGCTTCGACATAAAAGTAACCGGAAAACAAGCCCACGGTTCTGCTCCGTGGGCTGGAATTGATCCGATTGTAACTTCAGCACAGATCATCAATAATATTCAGACCATTGTAAGCCGAAGTATGCCATTGACCCGACAAGCCGCAGTAGTTACGGTTGGCGTAATAAATGGTGGAGTTCGTAATAACATCATCCCTGAAGAAGTAACTATGCAGGGAACTATCAGAGCTTTAGACGAAGAAATGAGACAATTGATTTTTAAAAGATTGAAAACAGTTGTTCAAAATACGGCAGAAAGTAACGGTGCAACTGCAGAACTGACTATCAATAAAGGTTATCCGATCACATATAATGATCCTGAACTTACGGCTCAAATGTTGCCAACATTAGTAGAAACAGCCGGTAAAGAAAATGTGAAGTTGATCAATGCCATAACAGGAGCCGAAGACTTTTCTTTCTTCCAGAATGAAATACCGGGTTTATATTTCTTTGTTGGTGGAAAAGCACCAGGACGTGAAGCGTCCGGTCACCACACTCCTGATTTCTACATTGATGAAAGTGGTTTGAAACTGGGTGTAAGAACGATGAGTAATTTAGTAATTGATTATATGGATCAGGCAAAGGGGAATTAAACTGCCTGATTAGGCGGTGATTCACTAAAATTTAATACTTAGCGTATCTCATGAACATGAGTTTCGGCACTATGATAAAGGGATATTGTATATTTATTTTTTTCTGCACCTTCCAGATTAATGCATTTGCACAATTAGGAAATGAGCAATCGAACGATGTGAATGGATTTGTTAACGGTTGGAACTTCGCTCAAATAGTCACAGAAAAATTAGTAAATATTGCAAATAATGTTGAATTAAAGTCTTTTACGCTATCTACCCAAAATGCTAAAGACGATATATATAATTTACTTACCAATCAGTTGGTTGAAAGAGCCAATGTGTTTACCATTACAAATAGTTTTGAAATTGCTGCCATTGAAAAGTTTAATGGTTCAGGAAGAAATATAAATTTACAAATTCAGGTGAGAGAGATTCTTGAAGGTGTAAGTCGGTCTATTTGTTACGGTAGCGGTGAACACTTAATTACGACAAATATAAAATTCCGAATTTCTACAGATTTTCAAAATAGAAGGGTTTATGTAAAACCTTCTTTTGACCTATCAAATTTCTCTGCTGATGCCTGCTTCGCTCCCGGCGAGAAATATACTTCTACAGTTTCCAAATTTAAGAACGACTATAAAAGATACATACAAGAAATAGAAACTTACTACACTAGACAATTCGAAACTGTAATTACCTATAACAGTGATACTTACAATCATAATGACAGTAATTTTGAAAAAACTTTCTGGAAAGCTCTTTCTTTTGAGAATTCGGGATATAGCAAAGGTGACCTAGATCGTGATATTTACAACTTTCAAAAATCACAAGCAGAGGAAGAAAGATTAGCTAAAATCAATAAACAGGAAGAAGAAAGAGAGCGTATTAAATTAGAGAATGAAAGGAATAGAAAAGCACAAGAAAAGCGAGAAAATGAGTTAAAGCTTGGGAACCTCAAGGCTAAATTGCTTACCGCAAACAATTCAAATAATCCAAGCACTATGCTTGAAGCACTGACAGCCTATAGAAATCAAAAAATATTAATGGGGCTCAGCACTCAAGATGAAGATGCAAGAATGGATGTGTTGGAGAAACAGGTAAAGGCAGATTATAAAAAACTCTTATCAGAAGGAAAATCCGCCATTGAAAAGAAAAAATATGAGTCTGCTTTAAGCATTCTGAAAAAAGCAAAAGACCTAAAAGAAAGTAATCCGGAAATTTATTTCGGTTCTGATTACGAAATTGAAAACCCCATCCGAAAAGCGGAAGAAGAATTAACCGCTGACCAAAATGCAGTTCAAGCATCTACTGAACTCGTTGTTGATGACAACCAAAATTTAGCTTATGAAAGGCAAATCCTTGAAAGAGCCATATCGATAGAACCTGAAAATGAATCCTTCAAGCAAAAATTGGAGCAGGTCCATCTTCGTTTCAAAGTAGTTTCGTTACTCAATGAGGGTGATGAGTTATTAGAAGAAGATAAAATTTCAGAAGCGATCGAGGTATATAAATCTGCTTTGGTAATAATGCCTAACCTCGATTTAACAACTAATAAACTTCAGAGCGCTCAGGAAGCCCTTTCAGCTAAATCTCGTAGCAAGCACCGGTTGCTGGAAGAGATTCAATCTGAATTGAGTAGTACTGATGGATTTGATGATGTAGCCAAAGAAAAAGCTCGGCAAAAAGTTCTGGATTATATTAAAGATTTCCCTGATGAGGTGGAATTATTGGTTGCTGCCACGGATCTATTCATACAGGAAAAGTTAGGGCTGGAAGATGCTTTTAATATGACTCAAGCTGTGTTAAAAGTTGATCCTGAGAATATAGCCGCTCTAAATAATTTAGGAGAGATCTTTTATTTGAATAATCAGACCGAAGAATCTATGTCTGCTTTTCAGCAAGCCTGGAATTTGGGAGATAAAGACAATCCGAATACCTTAAAGCGATTGACTCAAGGCAACTACACACTCTACTTAAGAACGAAAGAAATTGGCTATGCTCAAAATGCGCTGAAAGCCGCTTTATATGCTCAAAATTTGAGTTTAGACGATCCTGTTTTTTCCAGAGTGACTACCAATTTATATAACACCAACGAAAACCTGTCTTGTAATGAATAAGTACCTGCTACTAGTATTAGTATTAATTTTTTCAACTGATCTGACGGCCCAGATTAAATTTGGCTATGTAGATTATGATGCCGTTTTGGAAAGTAATTCCGAAGTGGCACAACTTAATGAACGTCTTGAGAAATATGCTGAAGCACTCAGAAATGAAGCTGACAGCCTTGATATTTTGTTCAGATCCGTCGTGCAAGAAATGCAGGGAATGGATGTTCAATCAATGAATCCAAATGGTCCTGAAAGAGCCAAGTATGAAAAACTTAACGTTCGCCTTATGATCCTGGAGGAAAATTCAGAAACCCAAAAACGAGAACTTGAGCAACGTTACCAGCAGCGCAGATCGCAATTGCTGGATCCCTTTTTCAAAAAATATCAACGAGCGATGGATGAGATTGCACTTGAGAATGGAGTACAAGTAATTCTGGATCCGACCTCAGCACCGGAAAAAATCAAGAAAGCATTGGAATCAGAATCGGTAATTGATCTTACCGATCAACTAACACAAAGACTTTTAGAATATTAATATTATGAAAAAGATCATAGCTCTATCATTTTTCTTCCTTTCAAGTTTATCGACTAGTGAGTTAAAGGCGCAAGATTTTGAATTCAGGCTAATAAATAATCAATATCTGTTTTCGCAAGTAATGTCTAAGGTTGGTCCGTCTATAGAAAGAGACATGGCCCAATACGTAGATTCTTTAGATTATGCGAATAGTGCTGAGCGTAGAGCAATAGAATCTTTGATTAGAGAGGGGCAAGAGAAGTTAAAAACCGCAGAAGGGATGAATTTGGTAAGTTCTCAAACGACCATGAACCTGCTTCTAAATGACTATAATAAATTTATTGAGAACTTAGAACTGAAGAAGCAGAAAAAGTATGAACAACTTTTAGCACCTTATATAAAAAGCCTCAATGAAGCTATCCAATCAGTCGCTGATCAGAATAATATCGATCATGTAATACCTACACATGATGAAAATGGAAAACAGATTGTTCTGTATTTCTCTCCCCAGGAAGTGGAAAAATACGATATGACATTACAGGTATTAGAATACTTGAACAGTAATTAATTCTGGATAACTATTATCAATATGCCTGAATCTAACGAAAGCCTAGACTATGAACATTCTAGTGGAGGCAAATCTAAAAAAGAAGGTTGTGGAAGTGGTTGTTTAGGTGCCTTCGTAATTCTTATTGCAGCCGTGATCTTTGCTTACTGTTCACTTGATGACAGCGACTATTATATGATGCCCGGTGAAGCCAATATGTCTACCGATGCCATTGAGCAAACGTTCCAAGAGATCGACAGAATTCTTCCCGATTCTTTAGTCATTGATGATCCACTAAATTCATACAATCATTACAGCCAAGCTGAATCTTTTGGGAATATGTTTTACGGATTAAATCCAGTAATCATGACTGCCCTAAAAGCCGATACTTCTAAGAAATACAGGTTCCAATATATCGCTCGTGTTGATCATGTAGATGCTAATGAATTTGTGATTCGAGACTTTTTAGTGGATAGTATCTGGAGATATAAGCCAATAGATCTCGATTCTGAAGATTCTTTTTGGGACAATTAGTTCATAAAGTCCATTCATTCAGGGTTCATTTATTCTACAGTTACTATAAAATAAAATTTCGAGCCTTCTAAGTTTTCTAACCAATAGGCTCTTTCAGTGCTATCTTGGTTAACAGCTCCTGCTCCAAGTCGATTCACGAAATGCACTTTGGTTGTTCCTGAGCTCTTTGCGACAATAAATGCTTTGTGTCCTTTTCTTGTCTCATCATATTCAATTGACACAATATTGGTGTCTTCAGAGAAGAGCCCGGGAGCATAACCACCCCAGACCATTCCTCTTTTATAATTTAGGATCTCTTTCTTCTCACCTAGTTCGATCTCAATAACTTGTGAAGACATATCTGTAGATTTACAGTCTTCAATTAAACACTTAGTTCCTCCGCAACCAGCTAGCAAAGTAATAGACGAAATAAACAAACAAGCCAAAAGACTTCGAATAATCATAAGGAAAATATTACATTACGGGTATAAGTTCATTTAATATATCAATTATGAAAAAGTATTTTCTGCTAAGTATTTTTTGGTTTGTCAGTATATCCGGATTCGCTCAGGGTTTCGAGAAAGAGATTCAACAAGCTGACTCCATCGTAACTGAATTTTTCGGTAAACACTTGTTGCCGGGAATGAGTATCTCTGTGTATAAAGATGACCGAATGATCTGGTCAAAAGGGTATGGTTTTGCTGATCTCGATAACGAAATTGAGGTTGATCCATCTAAAACATTATTTCGTATTGGCAGCGTCTCAAAAACCCTTACAGCTGCCGGATTAGGGTTAATAATCCAGGACGGTGTTCTTAGTGCTGATGACGAAATTCAGAAATGGGTTCCTGACTTTCCCCAAAAGAAATATCCTATAACTGTAAAGCAAGTGTCGGGACATATAGCAGGGATTCGCCATTATCGAGGCGATGAATTTATGAGCACTAAAAAATACGAGACGGTAATGGAAGGGCTTGTATTTTTTAAGGATGACTCATTACTATTTGAACCGGGAACTAAATATCAGTATTCAAGCTATGGTTGGAATTTGATAAGTGCTGTGATAGAAGGAGCTTCAGAGGAGGCTTTTCTTCCATACATGAAAACGCATGTGTTTGAGCCTTTAGGGATGAATAACACGGTACCCGACTGGGCAGATAAAGAGATTGAAAATAGGACTAAATTTTATATCTGGAGAAACGGAACAAATGTTGAAGCCCCTTATGTAGATAACAGCTACAAATGGGCAGGTGGTGGTTTTATCGGAACTACCGAAGATCTGATCAATTTTGGAGCAGCACATTTTGATTACGATTTTCTAAATGAAGAAACTCAGGAAGTTCTTATCACACCATTAGAAACTTCAGATGGTAAGTCTACTAATTATGGAATGGGATATAGTACCTTGCAAAAATTCGGGCTTAAATGGATCGGTCATTCCGGCGGATCTGTTGGCGGAAGCACCATGTTTTTGATGAATAAAGAACACCGGATAGTTATTGCATATACGATCAATCGCTCGGGCGCTAGTTTCGAAAATCTACATTTCCGAATTGCGGATATTTTCCTGAATTCAAGTGAATGAAACTAGATGAAGCCAGACAAAGATATCCACAGATCGCAGCGTTATATTCGATTATAGAAGACAAAAAGATCAAACTGACTGCTTTGCCAACGAATCCTAAATTGGATAGTATCTATTTCCGGGAAATTGAGTTTAGTAGTCAGGATTTTTCTGCCATTATTCCGTTAGATGATGAATATGAAGATGTTGAAAAAGGAAATCAGGCGCTTATGCTTCAGCTGATCATTTATGCGGTTGAGGAATATGAAGATCGTGAAGATTTTTTGGTTTGGTCAACGGCTTTTGGATTAAACTCAAATGACCCTTTTATTCTAAATATGTATAGAGACCTTGGAAAAACTATTCCAAAGATCAGAGATATTATCAGAACAGATATAAACGATATCTCAGATTATGATTGGGAATTAAATGCCGGAGCGGCCCAGGCATTAAGGGAGTTAGATCAATGATATTTCCCAAAAAATGGAAAGATTACGAGCTGATCGATCATGGAAACACCAGAAAACTGGAACGATTCGGTACTGTAATTCTTGACCGTCCTGAACCGTCTGCCACTTGGAAAAAATCATTATCTGATTCTGAATGGAATAAAGCAGATGCTGAGTTTTCCGAGAACAAGAATCAGAAAGGTAGTTGGGATAAAGAGTTAGATGATTGGAGTATCTCTTATCCATTTGGGGATTCTGAGATCATATTTAAACTTAGCCAAGGCTCTTTTAAGCATCCCGGAATCTTTCCGGAACAAGCCGAAAACTGGAGATTCATACGCAATAAATGTATCGAACTGATTGGGAAAGGGATCACTCCAAAATTTCTAAACCTGTTTGCATACACAGGCGGAGCAAGCTTAGCCGCTGATCTGGCCGGAGCGGAAGTAACACATATTGATTCTGTAAAAAGCGTGGTTAACTGGGCGCGGGAAAATGCAGAACTCAACAATATTGACTCTATCCGGTGGATCGTTGAAGATGCACCCACATTTGTAGAAAAAGAGATTCGAAGAGGCAATAAATACCACGGTATAATCATGGATCCGCCCATATTCGGACTTGGACCAAAAGGCGGGCGTTGGAAGCTGAATCGTGATTTACCAAAGCTTCTGGAGGATGCTATGAAGCTCCTTGATCAAGATAACAGGTTTTTTATTTTGAATACCTATTCACCTCAACTACCGCTTCCTGAACTTAAAAAGTTACTTTCAACAATTGCCGGATTCCCTGATAATTATGAAAGCAATACACTTGGACTTAAGAGTACTGCAGGAAAAGAATTACCACTTGGAAATTTGGTGAGGTTTTAAATTCTAATAATATGACCTGTAAAAATTGTGGCCAAGAAGTTAGTGGAGATTTTTGCTCTAATTGTGGGCAAAAAACGAAAGTAGATCGAATAAATGCAACGTATATACTGTCTGAGATCCCAAACACCTTTCTCCAAATTGACACCGGATTATTCTTCACGATCAAAGAGTTTTTTATACGACCGGGAAATAGTATCCGGGATTATCTGGAGGGAAAAAGAAAAAACTATATAAGACCTCTTTCGTATGTTTTGTTGCTTTCTACCTTCTATGCATTACTCGCTAATTTAGTTTCTGAATCCACTTTTTTAGGAGAAGTTGTGCTCGGTATGGCGGAAGGTGGTACTTCTACAAAATCAGACCCTGTGTTATCAACTGTTTTGCAATGGATAGCCGAAAATCATGCTTACTCTACCGTTCTGTTTCTTCCTTTCTTTTCTATTTCATCTTTGATAGCATTTAAAAAGTATCGATATAATTTTTTTGAGCACTTTGTGATCAATGCTTATATAACGGGTCAGCAAGCCATCATTTATTCCTTTTTTGTACTCGTTCAATATCTAGGAAATATCGATTTTTACTATTATCCCATAATTTCGCTAAGCCTCTCAATTGGCTTTGCTTTTTGGACATTCATACAACTCTTTAGTCCGGCCGGAAAGATCAGTTCCTTCTTAAGAACTTTAATGGCTTATATTTTATGCTATATGATAATTCTGGCTTTTTTTGTGATTGGCTTTATAGTACATCTGGTCTAGCTTTCCGGATTACCAACCTTACCTATAAATAATATTGCACCGGATTCCTTTTCTCTTAATATCATTACATATGACCTGTTAAAATTAAAAACAGGATTACTCGGACCTACTGAAGTAGTTCCTATTCCAACGCTGGTAACTGCAGCTGCTTCTGTTCCTTCTTCATCTAACTTTAAGTAGGTTTTATGTTTTACTGATGATATTTTTAAATCCCCATTTCGGTTAATATTGGAAAAGTCAGCCTGATTTGTGAAAGCGATTGGCATGCCCATATTTTTAAGTGAGTTATTTAAACTTTTTTCATAGGTCAGCTCAAGTTTTGGTAAAAATACATCTACGGTATCTTTTTCATTCTCTCCATACCACTTTTCTAAGTTATCCAAGGATAAATGAGTATCTATAAAAGAATCAATCGGAGTGCTGCCTTCAGTCGGTTTTATGAGTGACATTGTAAAAAGACCGTTTCCGTAAGGTAAGTCTATCATTTGTGTATTTTCATCACTATAGAACTTTGCAGGAAGTTTCTGAGTCATCATATCTACTTTTTTTACTTCACCACTTTCTTGATAAAAATTTCTTTCAGTAGTTTTTTCAGGATCAAATTCGTAGACCCAATCACTATTGAAGTAAACAGCATTTATCAAATACATTATTGTTCTGGATGAAATACCCTCGATGATCTTACTGATCTTTCCGTGAGTTTTCTTTTCTACCCAGTTATTGATGATATCTTCAGATTCAGGATCGCTGAAGTCTAGCTCTGAGGATTCCGCATCAAAATATTTTGTCAAATTACTTGAGAAATCTTCTTCGATCGGAAATCCTTGTCTGCTCCATACCGAGTTTCCAATCTCCATTTGAACCTTAGGATCGAGACCTGTAAGTAATTCTTTGAGCGAACTATAGCCCTCATTTATTTCAGGAAGGGAGAGGTCGTGAAGCTCAAGCGTGCTTTGCATCTCATCAAAAGTTTGTCCATTTGCTCCGTTCAACGTCATTCCTAAAGCCATAGAAATACTTAATGGTGAAATAAACACATTTTCTTCATCACTGCCTACGGCTAATTCTTTAAACATTTTGATGCTAAAAGATCGGTCAGCTTGTACAATTGCTTTTTCGCTTTTGCTTAATTCTCTGGGCAGTTCAGTACTGCCTGAATCGGAAACAGATCCGGAACAAGCAACGAAAATTAAGATAGTAAGTAATGGTAGCTTTGAGAGTTTCATAATCATTTTGTTTTTTGATACTTAAACATAATGAAAATAAGCTACTATTATTATATAGCGTTTTTATATTATTTGCTTTAACGCCCCATCTAAATATTCCCTAAACATCTATTTTTATCCCAAAAAAACTTGTAACGATGCCATGCATCGTTACAAGTTTCGGAAAATCTTACGAGCAGTCGGGGAGGTCAGGAAAGACTCAGTCTTCCTGATCTTTTTGCTTCTTCATTTTCTGCTTTTTGACTTCTCTCAACTTTAAAGCTTTTATTTCTTCCGCACTCATGTTTTTTGTTTTCTCAGAAAGTGGGCTATCAGGTGAAAGATCATTGTGTAGAGATTCTATAGATTTCTTTGTTTGGTACTGAGCATCTCCGTTTGGCTCATATTTAATCTCGAAATCATTCACATTCTCAGTTGCATCGATCAGGCTTATTTCAACATAGCGATTGCCTTCTTCGTCTGTTCTGATTTTTGCATCACCATGCATTCGCTCGCTGTTTTCATGTAAGAATCGGTTGATCCTGACTGCGATCTCATCCTCACTGATTTCCTTTTTTACTTTAAGGTCAAAAGTGTGCAGAGCTGACTCAAATACTGTTCGTTCAACAGTTTCTTCAATTGGCAGAATTTCCAGTGATTGAAAATCGAATATACTTGCTAAAGCACTTTTCTTTTCTTCAGCTATACGAAAATCTGCCTTAGGGAGCACCATCACTACTTCTGTTAGTTTATCTCCCTTAGCTTCTCCTGTTTGTTCATGTTCAATTAAAACCTGGCTGATACTTACTTGCGAAGGATCCAAGCCTGCTTCTTCAAATCTTAAATCAAAATTGGATTTAGTCTTGGATTCTATTTCGGGTGCAAAACCTTTGATCATATAGCCGATTTCTTCTTCATGTTGCACGGGAACAGTACAGGCAATTAAGATCAGAGTTGTAAAAATTAGGGATGCTGCGATTTTATAAAGTGATTTCATTTTTCTGGGTTTTGAATTGTTGTTTTCTAACCAATCATCCAGGTTTTCAAATGAAGAATTATGCTTTGTATTTTTTAATTGATCAAAAGCTTCCGGAAGGTTCATAATCTCACCCAATGGATTTAATTTCTTTGATAACTTTAGTGGTTTCATGGTATAGATCTTTAGTTGATCGTTGAGACTTAAGAAATCTTTGCCTGGACGCAATATGTTGCGTTCTAACATCTTCTTCCTCAAGCATTACCATGAATTCCTTTAACTTTTTTCTGGTCCGGCTTAACCGTGATTTTATAGTCGATTCACTTTTCTCATTTTGTATTTTGGTGATCTCCTCGATGGAAAAACCACCAATTTCAAACAGAAGAATTGCCGCTCGTTCTTGTTTGGTGATTTTAGATAATGCCGCGATCAAAATTTGATTGTCTTCAAAGAAATCATCCTCAAAGACCTTAAACGCTGCTTTACCGTCCTCAGAATCCAGCGACACAAACCTGCTCCAAAACGGCTTGCGAACCGAGTTATAAAAACTCCTTGTTATGATCTGAAAGAACCAACTTTTAAAGCTCGTTTTATCTCTCAGAGAATCAAAATTTTCGTAAGCTTTCAGCAATGCCTGTTGCATCACATCTTCAGCTTCTGATTTTGAAGTTCCTGAACATAAAGCTCTGCAATAATTAACCGCATCGTTATAATGTGGTTTTAGTAAATCAGTAAATTCAGATTCAGACACAGATCGTTTTTAGGAATTCATGTTTGCGCGCATTCACCCATAAGACACATCAACTCAATAAAAAGTCGCAAAGTATTTTATAATGATCCAATGTAAGCACTTTCATAAGATTCTCTCTCTGAGGTTCATTATTATATGTTCGACCTTTAATTGATATTCAAATATGAAAGCAGGCTACTCTCTATTCCTAATTCTCCTATTCCTGATCCCTAATTCTAAAGCACAGGAAGTAAAAGTCATCGATCCTCCGTTCTGGTGGGCAAATATGCCGGTTACTGAGCTGCAAATTCAATTGTATGGTGAAAATATTGGCTCATACAGAGCAACCGTTAACTATGCCGGAGTTGAGATCAAACGTCAGATAGCAGTTGACTCTCCAAACTATCTGTTTATTTATTTAGACATTTCCGAAAAGGCAGAAGCAGGAAAAATGGATCTTATTCTTAAAAATGGAGATGAATCCATTACAATTCCTTATGAACTATTGGAAAGAGAACCTGCAGAAGGACGCTATCAGGGATTTGATTCAAGAGATGTGATCTATTTAATGATGCCCGATCGTTTTGCAAATGGAAATCCTGACAATGATACCATTGAGGGAATGCTGGAATCTGCGGATCGCTCCAATCCTCAACGCCGGCAAGGAGGAGATATCCAAGGCGTGGTCGATAATCTTGATTATATTAAAGATCTGGGAGTTTCAGCAGTTTGGTTTACTCCGCTTTTCGAAAATGACATGACCACCAAATATGGTGCATATCATGGATACGCCGCTACTGATCTGTATAAAGTTGACCGGAGATTTGGAAGCAATGAAGAATATAAAGACATGATAGAAACTGTTCATGAGAAGGGAATGAAAGTTATCATGGATATGATCCACAATCATATTGGCGATCAACACTGGTGGATGAAAGACCTGCCAACCAAAGATTGGGTTCATGATTTTGAAAAATTGGGCCAAACGAATTTCAGAGGTTCCGTTGCTTCCGATCCATATGCATCTGAATTTGATTCACAGAAATTAGTTGATGGCTGGTTTGTTCCTGAAATGCCTGATCTGAATCAGGATAATGAACTGTTAACAGATTACTTGATCCAAAATACACTTTGGTGGATCGAGTATACCGGCGTTGATGGCATCAGAATGGACACTTATGTTTATCCGGATAAAGATTATATGGCTCGCTGGTCAAAGGAAGTGCTGGAAGCTTATCCCGGATTTAATATCGTAGGAGAGGCTTGGGTAAATACAGTTGCAGGTGAAGCTTATTGGCAGGAAGATAAAGACGGAGTTGATGATGGATACGATTCTGAATTACCAAGTCTAACTGATTTCCAATTCGCCTTTGCTGTTCGTAAAGCATTCAATGAAGATTTTGGCTGGACAGAAGGTCTTAGCCAATTGTATTATGTGCTTTCTCAGGATTTTTTGTATTCAGATCCTATGAAGAATGTGACCTTTCTCGATAATCATGATATGAGTCGATTTTTTGAGCATATCGGAAAAAGAGAAGCCGAATTTAAAATGGCTCTTGCCTGGCTGATGACAACACGCGGAACTCCGCAGATCTATTACGGAACCGAGCTCATGATGGGTCATGAAAATAGAGGGGGAGATGATGAAGTTTGGAGACAAACTATGCCGGGTGGTTTTCCAAATGATTCTCGTTCTGTTTTCACAAAAGAAGGCAGAACTCAAAAAGAAAATGAAATTCATGAGTACACTAAGAAATTAATTCACTGGAGAAATTCTTCACCGGCTATCCACGAAGGTAAACTTGTACATTTTATTCCTCAGGATAATGTATATGTCTATTTCAGAGTTCATAAAGATCAAACTGTTATGGTTGTAATGAATAACAGTGAGGAAAACAGAATGTTGGATCGGGCAAGATTTGCAGAAATTCTGGACCAATTTAAATCCGGAGAAAATGTACTAACCAGCAGAACTATTGATCTTTCAGATGACTTTTCGGTTGATGCTAAATCAACTGTTATTTTGGAATTAAAGTAGTTTCTCTATGCCTTTTCGGAACTTTTGAGCAGTTTTCAGTTACAAACATCAAAAGTTTACTATGGAAAAAGAGAATTACATCTGTCCCGGATGTGGTAGGATCAGAGAAGCACCTTCCACTCAGGATATTGCGCGTTGCAGCCTTTGTGGAACAACGGTAGAAAAAATTGAAGGCATTTGGGGAGAGAACCGACCTGAATCTGAAAACACTTCTTTTGACCCGGTTCATTTTCTAACAGGAATCGTTTTTATTCTCCTCGGTTTCTTTCTGATCGTGCCTATTACAGACACCTCGTGGGGAAAGCCGATATTGAACCAATCATTTGTGTTTTGGGGAGTTATCTCTCTTTTTGTGATCAGTACCATTACGCTGATAATTGGCTTTATGATCAAACGAAAACATGCATACCTGATTTTGCGGTATTCTTTTCTTTTTGTATTTGCAGCCCTTATAAGATTGAGCTTTGTAGAAAATTCTCTTCCTCTGATGCAATCTGAGATCTATAACTCTCCCTCTGCTAAAACTGAAGTCTCATCCGATTCTTTATTGAATGATCAGCCTTTATATACCAGTCGCGAACTTGAAGACCTTACCCGGTTATTTTTTGATCTGATGACAGACAAAGATCTTGCAGATGATATCGAAAGCAGCTCCAATCTCAATGTTAAGAAAACTCTTGATACCTTAGAAAACAATTATAATTATGAGATCATCCCTTCCGAAACAAATGACCGTTTTCCGAATGGGTTCAGAATTTCCATCCGGGATATTGTAGAGAACGATCTTCAGAATCAATACTATAGAGAAAGGGCCGGTGGTTTAGGGTTAAAAATATCAAACAAGAATGATGCTATTGCCATAAAAGATGAAATTATACAACGGTTTGAAAATAATTACGATTTATTTGAATCCACGCCTCAGCCTGATAACAACCATTGGATTTCTATAAAAGGGAAAAACTATTACTGGGTTCGTTTTCTGACTTTAGATCAGGATTTTATGATCCTGGAGATCGTTCGATATATGGACGATGCGAATGCTCGTCAACATAAAAATGTGATGGAACAAGTGAATAAAGCAGTAGCAGCAAAGAGCTTCACACCAAAGCCTCTATCTCCTCAGGAAGCGCTAGCTTGTAAGAAAAGTGCTGCGGAACTAGATGCTAAAAAAGAGCGGTTGAATGATCTCGAGCTCAGGCTTACTTATCTTGATTTTGGAGATCCCAAATCTGAAGAACACCTTCAGAAAGAACGATTATTTACTAAGCTGTCACAAGATTATGCGCTGGACTTAAAACTATATAAATCCGGTTGTAAAGACAGTGTCTCATTAGACTTTCCAACTTTTGAACAGATTTGCAATTCTGATGATCTGATGAACAAAACAGAAACCGAACCCTCCTCAAAGCATGGAAACAGATTTTGCAAAGAATTTCCGGATTACGCTCTCAGGATTCAAAGCTAAGTATTTGATTTAACTTTTTCGTACTCTTGTAAGAACACTTATTCTTTTAATAAAATCACTTTTGGTCATGAAAAAACTTCTTTCGCTATCACTCATACTGACTTTTGTAGCCGGTATAGCTAATGCACAGGTTACTCTTAATTACAGTATCAGTTCCGGCACTACCTACTCAACAAAAGTGGTTCTTGAACAGGATATCGCTCAAACCATTATGGGACAATCCCAAAATGTTGACAGCGACCAAGGCTACGGAATCGAGCTTACTTTTACTGACTTTGAAGATGGCAAGTACATTGTCACGATGGTTTATAATAGTATTATGATAAATCAACCTATGGCAGGTTTGAGTTATGATTCCGAAACTGCCACATCAGAACCTACAGGACCAGCTAAAGCAATTGCTTCGGTTCTTGGTAAAGAGCTTCAATTCACTTTAAGTAAAACAGGAGAAGTTTCAAACGTAACAGGTTTTGAGGCTATGCTGGATTCTATGGCAGTAAATATGGGAATTACTGATGAAACTCAGGCATCGCTTTTTAAGTCTCAAATGTCTTCTCAATATAATACACAGTCTATGAAAGACCAGCTTAAACGAACGTTGATCATTTTTCCTGACAGAGAACTGAATGAAGGGGATACATGGACGGAAGATCAGTCCGTATCTATTCCTTTTGCCATGAATATTCAAACTACATATGAAGTTGCAGGTTATGATGACGAAACAGTTACCTTGAACGTTTCTTCGGATATTTTCACAGTAGGTGATGAAATGAATATGGGTGGTGCAACTATGACTCCCGACCTTACAGGAATCCAATCCGGAACCATTACAATAGATCGAAAAACAGGTTTTGTATTAAGTGCCGGTCATGAGCAACTCATTTCTGGAGTTATGAATATGACTTCTCCTCAGGAGATGGAAATACCTATGGAAATCTCAGGTAAAACAGAAGTGGAAGGGTCTATTAAATAATCAGGTTTTCTTTAATTGATAATGATCAGTAATTATCTGAAGTCCGGTTTTTGAATCTTTTTCAAGTTTACTGTTAAGGTGCTCAAAATTAAATTTTTTGAGCACTTTTTTAATGCCTTTATTATTGGTATCGATATAGCCATTAATTATCACAAGGCCCATTTCATCAAGCCCAAACGAGATAGTTGACTGCATGATCTCTGAACCAAATCCTTTTCCCCAATACTCTGGTAAAACCCAGCAACCAATTTCAGCGGACTGTCCTTCATGGTCCCAATCATTAAAGCCGGAAGCCCCAATCCATTCCCCGGATTCTTTATCCTGAGCTTTCCACCAAATTCCTTTTTTATCATCTATCAATGAACTATACCAGATCATTTGTTCTTGAGTTTCTTCAATGCTGTTAAAGTGAACGCCATAGAACTTTGTCAAAACAGGATCAGAAAGTGCTTTGAATATAAACTTAAGATCATCAGGCTCTATTTTCTTAAATTTTAATATTTTACTATTCATTCATCCCTCACGATTCCACCAGAAAATATTCATTTATTTTGCCCAGATCAATTACCCATGCTGTAGATTGTTTGAAAATCATCAAGTTGTTCCTGCTTTATCAGGTGTGTCTCCAGCTCTAGTTCCGTTTTCATTTGTTGATTTCGTTCCGGTCCCAGAGCATAGAAGATATTTAACTGTTCCAGTTCATTTTCAAAATACTTTTTAGTGAATTTATCTTTAAAGATTTTCTTTGAAATTAAGTCTTCAAAGTCATCGACCAACTCTTTGGAGTTTCCCAAAAAGAATTCATTTACTAGCTTCTTTGAAGCTCTATTTATTTCACAAATAAAACGCATCGGAGCTAATCTGCCCAGCAATTGAGAAGGCAGATAATGTGCACTATCAATCATTTGGTGTTTCAAGTACAACAACCTTAAAAGAGCTCCCAACCCTTTTCTTACTCTCGCATGACCTTTAAAACAGCCGTAGACTTTTGTGTACTCATCTAAAACTCTCATCGAAAGCCGGAATTCTCTTTTATTTCCCCGCCGTTTTGTTGATATATAATAATACGTTTCCGGTTTCTTGTTGGCATGATTAAAAGGTGGACGAAGTGAACGAATAAGCAAATTCTCCAACAGGATAGCATCCATTTCAGATTTACAGATCTCAAACCCAATTCGATCGATCTGGGCGATCATACTCTGCACTTTCTTCGATTTCGAATATCGATAAGAAGTAATTCTCTTAAATAGATTTTTTGCCTTACCTACATAAAGAACTTCGTCTTTTTTACCATACATAGTATACACTCCGGGCTCGTGAGGAGGCAACTCCTCCATAGCAGAGTTAACTCTTTCCTTTTGAGTGATTGATATAGGCTCGAAAAGATCTAAAGTCACTTAGTAATATTATGTGTACCGGAATGTTTCTTAATTTGATATCTCAAAATTTACTGAATACACCGTATTTCCCCATACTAATTTCAACACACCACCATTTCCTTCTTCTTCCACAAGGATAGTAAAGCCTTCGGTGCTGTCTTCTTTTTCAGAAACAGTCATAGGAACCCTGCCTAGATCTCGTTCCTGATTATAAGTTTGTCCATTTTGTCCGGTTTGTTTATTGATGATGAGAGTGCCACCATTTTTTTCCGGAATAGTAAACAGAGTATATTCACCTGCAGGCATTCTCACCTCACCAAAGTTCAGATCAGAAGATGTTTTAAAGTGGGTTGCTCTGTTGGCTCCGGTTCTCCACCTTTCTCCAAAAGGAACTATCCCTCCAAACAAATTTCTACCTCTTCTTTGTGGAGACCCGTAAGAAACATTAACAACAGTGTTTCCAATTGTGAATTCTTCTTCAATAGCACCGGATAAAGACCCGAATGGATTCCCCTGTTTATCAGATGCTGCAAACCTCTTTGCAATACTGTTTATCTCAATATCGTTTTTCCGTTTTACCGTGAGCTTTCTGGTTGTTTGCGAAGCATCCAGTTCAACAATATTACCGTTCTTATCTACATTAACTCCCATTACTCCTCGTGAAGGGTGGCGAATAGTCATCGAGTCGGAATCTATTTTTGCAACTATAAAAGTAGACGCCCTGCTCCCTGTAAGTAATCTTTGATCAATACTGTCAGCGGTTGTTTCCATCGCGTTATTAAAAGCAATTTCAAAAGGCCAGTGAACCATATCTATAAACGGAAGTATTCCTTCTTCATATCCTGCTTTTATAGTTCTGTAAGAACCATCGTTTGTTAAAACAGATACTACAAGCGAGTCTCCGCTTCTTTTATAAGATCTTTCCAGTACACCCTCAGCGTCAAAACCACTTTCCAGATCAAAATCTGTAATGGTCATTTCTTCAATCCCACCACTCTGCGTCAGGCTTAATTCATATGATTTAAGAGACGTTCTTGGACTCCGGAGTACAACTTTTGCTGAAATCGAATTTTCCGATTTCTCAAATTTTTCAACAGCTAATGTATCGTTACCTAGTAAAGTAACATATCCTGCATTATTTGAGGTCTCTGTATTGTTAGTGCATGATAGTAAAACACATATTGAAGTTACAAATAACCCGGTTTTAAACTTTTTCATGATTCTGTTTTTTCACTTTGTTGTTAAGATAAAATCTTTTTTAAAGCAGCTACCTGAACTGGTTTCTTAATAAAGTCCGAAACTTTTTCGTCCCATTCAATTTTATACAGATCTTCTGTATTGGTATCCACTCTGGAGCTGATTACAAAGATCTCCACTTCTTTTTCGGCCTTCGATCTGATCGTATCAAATTCTTTTAAAAAATCCCACCCGTTCATTTCAGGCATATCAATATCAAGCAAAATAAGATCCGGAAGACCTGCGCCGGATTCCATCATCTCCTGTATACCATCAAGTGCTTTTCTTCCATTTTCAAAAGTTATTACATCATTTTCAGGCAGATGACTTTTAATGATCTTTTTAACCCCAAATGTATACACTTTGTCGTCATCAATTATACAAACGCTTTTTGTCTTACTCATGTTAATCTAATTTTAAATGTTGTTCCCTTTCCGGGTGTACTTTCTACATGGATTGAGCCACCCAATGACTCAATCTGATTCTTTGTTATAAATAACCCAATTCCTTTCGAGTTTTCATTTCCATGAAATGTTTTATACATCCCAAATAACTTGTCCCCGTGTTTTTCCATATCAATACCTAGTCCATTATCCGAGACTTCCAGGAATGGATGGCCATTTTTTTCGTAAAGTTCTATGCTCACTTTAGCTTTTTTATCCGGATCTCTGTACTTAATTGCATTCGAGATCAAGTTCAAAGTAATACTCTCAAGATAGGCCGGATTATATTCTATGGTTAACTCATCATCGATGTTTTCTTCAAACTGTATGTTATAAGACAGAATATCCGATATCAGAATCTCTTTTACCTTTTTGATCATTTCAGCAGGTTTTAATTCTTTCAGATCTTTTTCTGTTTTATACTGCTGGTCAATAATTTCATTTAGATCTTCTATAGAAACATTCAGTCTTTCTGAAGCCGTTTTCAGATAACCCATCAATTCTTCTTTCTCTTCTTCCGACTCCTCAATATCAAACAAGGACAAAAGCATCGAAATATTTCCTGCATGATTTCTAAGATTATGAGAAACGATGTGAGCAAAATTCAGCAACCTTTTGTTTTGCTCGCCAACAATATCCAGTGTTTCATTAAGCTGCATCTCTTTTTGTTTTCGCTGAGAAATATCCGTTACAACAGCCAGTACAGCCGGATCATCTGATCCCTCTTGCTGGAAAGGAACTTTTATGGTTTGATGGTACACTTCATTTCCGGAAGCATCCATAGATTTAATTTCCGGAATAAATAATGTTTCTCCGGTTTTAACGACCTTTACATCTGCAGCGTGATACCCTTTAGCCAACTGCTCCGGAACTCCAAGATCTATATCCTTTTTACCTATGATCTCTTCTTCTGAAAGCCCAAAAAATTCTCGCGTTGCTTTATTAGCCATCAGATATTTTCCGTCAAGATCCTTAACAAAAATAAGGTTCGGGACGTTATCCAAAACAGACTCAAATTGCTTTCTCAATCTGTCATTTAGTTCCGAAATGGATTTCTCTCTGGTAATATCAGACAAGAATCCCGATGATAAAACAGAACCATCTGCCTGTAACTCCGGGTTTGCTCTTCCTCTAACCCATCTAAGTCCTTTTCTTGGTAATATAATCCTGTACTCACAACTCCACTCCTGCTGAGTTTTTACAGACCATGTTATGGACTTCATTACCCTTGCAATATCTTCTTTATGAACCAATCTCAGTAATGGTTTTATACTTGACCTCAAATCCTCAGGCTCGAGCTCCAGCACCTCTCTGATACCTTCACTTACAAAGGGGAAGCTTACTTTCTCTTTTGCATCAACTCTGTGTAAGTAGAGGAAGCCGGGAGCTTGCTCAGATAGTTTTGTAAATAACTTATTTCTTTCTTTTAACCCTTCTTCGGCTTCTTTTTGCTGAGTGATATCTCTGATGTAACCGTAGCCGAGAATACTGTTGTCCTTTTCAACCTCCAGAGTTGCATTACCCCTCAGCCATCTCGTTCCTTTTTCAGGGAGTTGAACTCTGTAATCACAATTCCATTCACTTTTTGACTCAACAGCTTTCTTCAAAGAATTTGTGAACCGTTTTCTGTCTTCAGGGTGAATTCTGGATCGTATTCCATCAACATTGTCCTTTACATCTGATGGGTCCAGTTCGTAAATGTACTTAATTCCTTTACTGGCAAACGGAAAACAAGAAGTTCCGTCTTCGTTAAATTTATATTGATAGAAGAAACCCGGAACGTGTTCGGAAAGCCGCTGAAACATTTCATCACTTTCTTTCAACTTCTTTTTAGCGATCTGTTCTTCAGTTATATCTCTGGTAATTCCATAAGTACCAATTAGAACTCCTTTTCCATCATACAAAGGCATTTTACTTGTTGATGCCCACGTCACTTTAGATGCATCATCTGCATAAACTTCCTTTTCAATTTTATTAAAAACCGGCTTTTCAGTTTTAATAATTTCCTGCTCATCATTAAATGCGGGTCTGGCATGTTCATCTTCAAAAAAATCAAAATCAGTTTTACCGATTATTTCCGATGGATCATCCAATCCAAATTTCTCTGCACAGGCTTTATTAATTTTTATGAACCGACTTTCAAGGTCTTTGAAGTAAACACTTTCACGAATATTATCCATCAAACGCGTAAAAAAGAGTGCTTCTTCATTTAAAGAAAGTGTAAAATCATCCGGAGAGGAAGCTAACTCAGCATAACCAGCCATCTTACTAATGCCACCTTCGCTGTTCCTATCAATAGCTTCGCCCAGCCATTCTACAAAATATTCTGAGCCATTAATGATATGCTGTGTTTTTCTATAAAAAGGAACACTTTCGCTTACTTCAGCACTACAAAAAGCTTTAAGGATCTCTCCTTTAAAATTATCGGGGACTAGATCGGCATCTTCACCAAAAAGCTTTAAAAAAGTAAGACCTAGACTCAGTTCTTTAGATTGAATATTCCATACCCAACTAGATTTAGGTATCTCTTTTCTATGTGATTCAATCAATTTCATTTAAAGCTATTTGAGTTCCTCGAGCATTTTAAGTCTTGTAGCTTCAAATTCATCGCCTTGTTTCCATGTTTGAAGTTTACCATCATTCAAAGCTCTGAATCCAACCTCAAAAAATAAACGAGTATCTTTAACAGCACCTGCAATATCCCAATACTCATTAATTTCGTCGTTCACAGAATGATAATTAGCAGCTGAAACACTGTCTACAGTTTCTGCATACCCTTCAGGTTTATTCACAAATTCATTTCCCGGGTTCGGAAAGATCGCAGGTATCCCAACTTTTGCCATGTTGAAATGATCTGATCGATAGAAAATTCCTTGTTCAGGATTGGCATCCGGCTTAACTATTCTGCCTTGCTCTTCAGCTACTTCCACAACCTTATCTGCTAAAGTATTTCTTCCGTAACCGATAATTACCAGGTCATTAGTCTCTCCGTATACATTCATTCCATCCAGGTTAATATTTCCGGTTACTTTTCCGGGATGTACTGTTGGATTCTCCGCCCAATACTGTGAGCCCAGTAATCCAACTTCCTCAGCGCCAACAACTACGGCAAGCACACTTCTTTTTAAATCCGACTGAATGGATTTATACGCTTTCATTGATTCCAATACCGCGCTAACTCCGGCAGCATTATCTTCTGCACCGTTATTTACCGAATCACCATCAATAGGTTTTGTTATTCCTAAATGATCATAATGTGCTGTTAAAACCAAATATTCATCTTTTAACTCAGGATCATTTCCTTCGATTTTTGCAATTACATTTCTGGAATTAATATCTCTGTATTCAGCCTCTATGCTTACTGAAAGTCCTGTATTTTTTAATTCAACAGGTTCAAAATCAGGAGAATCCGCCGCTTCCAGCATCTCATCTATATCAAGTCCCGCTTGGTTGAACAGGGTTTTGCCGGCTTCGTAAGTTACCCAGCCATTCATTTCTGTATTTCCTTTATCTGCATTTTCATCGCTCTTCACATAAAAGCGCTCTCTGCTCCAACCATTTGAAACCACTCCCCAACCATAACCCGCTGTTGGTGTAGTATGGATTATGATCGCTCCCAAAGCACCCATTTCTTTAGCTTTCTCGTACTTATAAGTATATCGACCATAATACAATCTCGTCTTCCCGCCAAAAAGATCTTCGTCATATTCAGGATCATTATTCTTTATGATGATGATCTTCCCTTTTACATCCACTCCTTTGAAGTCATCCCAATTTTCTTCAGGCGCCTGAATACCGTACCCAACATAGACCAGTTCAGCATCGTTGATATCAACACTTTCACTTTGATTTGAAGGCCATGCCACAAAATCTTCAAAAAAAGTAAATGTGTTAATTGCACTCCTTCTTGAAGGTCTCCTAACTTCCATGGAATGGTTCATTGTTTTTTGTCCTAACAAAGGAAAGCGCTGAACATAACTTCCATCATCAACACCTGAGGATGCTTCCATGGCTTTGAATTGCTCTACTAAATAATTTACGGTTTTCTCTTCCCCTTCCGTACCGGTACTTCTTCCCAAAAACTCATCCGATGAAAGCGTCTCGATATGATTCATCATACCGTCTTTAGTTATTAATTGAGCGGCATTATCCACTTTCGAATTAGAACAGGAAATTCCGGTTGCTGCTAGTAAAATTAATACAAAAAGCTTTTTCATTGTTAGAGATCGTTGGTTATTCTTTTATCCAACGAGTATAAATACTTTTCGGCACTTTTTTGAATCTGATTAGATACTTTATAGTCTAATTTCGTTAAAACTTTTATTTCATGACATCATTTAGTGGCAAAACAGTTTTAATTACCGGCGCAGCCAGTGGCATCGGTTTTATCATGGGGCGAATAGCTCTGGAAAGAGGTGCAAAACATCTTGTAATGTGGGACATCAATTCGGAGTCGCTTTCTGCCTCGGCTGACGAGCTAAGTTCAAATGGATATTCTGTCTCTACAAACCTGGTAGATGTGAGAAATAAAGAGCAAGTATCTAAAGTATCCGAAGAGGTTATTAAAGAACAAGGCACTATTGATATACTTTTCAATAATGCAGGAATTGTCGTGGGTAAATCTTTCGCAGACCACTCCTATGAAGATATTGAAAATACCTTAGCAGTGAATTCTTTGGGATTGATGTACGTTGCCAGAGCCTTCTTGCCTGCAATGATCGAAAAGGGATTTGGTCGCATTATAAATATAGCTTCCGCTGCAGGACTGACCCCCAATCCCGGAATGACGGTTTATGCTGCCAGCAAATGGGCAGCAGTTGGCTGGTCAGATTCGCTCAGAATAGAGCTGGAACAGAATCACGAAAACATAAAAGTTCTGACAGTGATGCCAAGCTACATCAAAACAGGAATGTTTGATGGGGTGAAAGCTCCGCTGTTAATCCCGTTGCTTGATCCTGAAAAGATTTCCGCAAAAATTATGAATTCCGTTGAGAAGGAAAAGATCCTCCTCAGAGAGCCCTTTATGATCAAACTCAGTCCTTTTGTGAGAGGAATTTTACCGGCAAAAATTTATGATTTTGTAGCCGGAAAGATCCTGAAAGTTTACAGTTCAATGAATACATTCACAGGAAGAAAAGGAGCAAAGGATGACTGATCTGCAAATACATCTGGATAGACAAAAAGAATTCTTCCAAACAGGAGCCACGAAAGACATCTCCTTTAGAATTGAACAGCTTAAGAAGTTGAAAGAAATTTTGGTTGAAAATGAGCAACTGCTGATCGATGAAGTTCATAAAGATTTTCAAAAATCCGCTTTTGAAACCTACGTTACTGAGATCGGATTAGTAATTACGGATATCAATTTTGCACTGAAAAATATTGAAAATTGGACCAGACAGAGATCTGTATCAACACCACTTGTGAACTTTCCTTCCAAGAATTTCATAATTACCGAACCTTACGGATCAGCTCTTATCATTGCTCCCTGGAATTATCCCGTTTTGCTTTCGATGCAGCCCTTGGTGGGAGCAATTGCCGCCGGAAATACCGCCATCTTAAAACCATCTGAACTTACCCCTCATACTTCATCAGCAATAGAGCGATTGATATCTGAATCTTTTGAGCCAGAATTTTTGAAAGTCATTCTCGGTGGTGTGGAAGAATCTTCTACACTGGTAAAAATGGATTTCGATTACATCTTTTTTACAGGAAGTACACGTGTTGGCAAAATAATTATGCGTGATGCCGCCGAGCGATTAACTCCTCTTACTTTAGAATTAGGAGGGAAAAGTCCTTGTATAGTTGATGAAACGGCTAATTTGGAAATTTCTGCAAAAAGGATCGCCTGGGGTAAATTCGTAAACGCCGGACAAACCTGTGTTGCTCCTGATTATCTGTTGGTGGAAAAATCAGTAAAAAAGGAATTTTTAGCACACCTTAAGACTGCCATAAATCAACTGTATGGCGACGAACCGAAAGAGAGCCCTGATTATCCAAGAATTATCAATGAAGAACATTTTGATCGATTGGCTTCTCTTTTGAGCAACGGCGAAACTGTAATCGGTGGAGAATCCGATAAAGAAACGAAATACATCGCTCCGACCATACTCAATAATATCTCTCTTGAAGACAAAATTATGCAGGATGAGATCTTCGGACCAATTCTCCCGGTTTTGGATTATACATCAGTTGAGGATTGCATATCCATAATCAATGCTCGTCCCCGACCGCTCGCACTATATATATTCACTTCCAATCAGAAGCTCGAAGACCGTATTTTAAGCACTGTTTCGTTTGGAGGGGGTGCAGTAAACGACACCATTGCTCAACTTGGAAATCATCATCTGAGTTTTGGCGGAGTAGGCGCCAGTGGGTTTGGGTCATACCACGGTAAATCCAGTTTTGATTCCTTTTCGCATCAGAAAAGTGTAATGAAAAAACCGTTCTGGCCTGATGTTCCTATCCGTTATGCGCCGTATGATGATCTTAAATTGGGTTTGGTAAAGAAGGTGCTTAAATAGTAAAGTGGTTTCTAAATATTTAAAGTCATTCCTGCGCAGGCAGGAATCTAAATTTTAATGAAGTTTGTTAACTTGAATTACAATCCGAATCTCGGACATACGCCGGGAGATAAACTTTCTTTAATTTATACCAATCAGTTATTTAACTATGAACAACACATTCAAAGCATATCAGGTAAAAGAGAATAATGATGGATCTTTTTCATCAGAAATAAAACAAGTTCCTTTTTCCGTTTTGCCGGATAACGAAGTTTTGATAAAAGTGCATTATTCATCACTGAATTATAAAGATGGATTGTCTGCATCCGGAAATAAAGGAGTAACCAAATCGTATCCATTTATTCCGGGAATTGATGCGGCAGGTGAGGTAGTAGAAGATAAAACCGGATCGTTCAAAGAAGGTGAAAAAGTGATCGTCACCGGATACGATCTTGGGATGAATACTTCAGGTGGGTTTGGAGAATACATCAAAGTGCCGGCGGATTGGATTGTTCCTCTTCCTGAAAATCTATCACTACTTCAATCGATGATTATCGGAACAGCCGGATATACAGCGGCTTACGGAGTTACCCGATTAAAACGGGAACTGATTGAACCGGAATCAGGATCGGTTGTTGTAACAGGAGCTACCGGAGGAGTTGGGAGCATGGCGGTATTCCTTCTTGCAAAGCTTGGATATTCCGTGATCGCAGCGACCGGAAAAATGGATCAAAAACCACTTTTAGAGTTATTGGGAGCTCAGCAAGTAATTAACAGAGACGATCTTTATCCGGAGAAAAAGACGCTGCTTAATTCAGGAATATATTCAGCTGCTATAGATACCGTGGGTGGTAAAATGCTGGAAGCACTGATTCCGCAAATGGAACAGGATGGTGCCATAGCTTGCTGTGGAAATATTTTAGGTCATGAACTCAATACCAATATTTATCCCTTCATCCTTCGTGGAGTGAGTCTTCTGGGTATAGATTCCGGAATTACTAAGATGCCCTTTCGCTTAAAAATCTGGGAAATGCTTAATGAGTCCGCCGGTGATTTCCCTGAAGAAGCTTATAATGTAGTCTCTCTGGATGAACTGGACGATGAAATTGAAAAAATACTCGCAGGAAAGCAGGTTGGAAGAACTGTTTTGAGGCACGAAGTGTGACTCGACCGGCTCCTATACACTCTCTAACAGTTTGTAAATTTTTAACTTATTCACTTTTACGAGTGTTAGATTGAACTAATTTCCACAAATTAATGCTTTTTATGTAGTATTTTTATCAAATGATACAAAACGCTACCACCTTTAAGGAGTAGAAAAGTATGATGTCAAAAAATATTTTATTTATCGGAGAGAACTCTGGATCTAAATGGATTCTTGTTATGCTCATAGTTGCTTGCCTGAGTATCAGTTGTACTAAAACTCCTGAGGTACCGAAACAAGAGATATCCACTTTGGCTACCATTACCGAACCTGTTAAAAGAGATTATGCAGAAATTAAAAACACAGGTATCCTTCGGGTAATTACTAGCTACAGCTCCAGCACCTATTTCCTGCATCGTGGTATACAGGCCGGTTTTGAATATGAGTTGATCAAAAACTTTGCTAAAGAACATGAACTGGCTCTGGAAGTGATCATTATAGGTGAAAACGAAAATCCTTATGATCTTCTGAATTCCGGAGAAGGAGACTTGATCGCCGCTAGTTATACCATCACAGAAGAGCGAAAAGAAGTGGTGGATTTTACCCGTCCTTATAATTTGGTAGATCAGATCATTGTCTTGTCAGAGGAATTAGATCAGGAACCCGAAAGCATTACTGACATGAGTTCCATTCCGATTACCGTTCGACGTAACAGTTCATACTATGTAAAACTAAAAGAACTTCAGGACGAAGGATTTGACCTTACGATCAATGTTGTAAGCGACGACATGGACACCGAAGCGCTGCTATTTCAGGTTGCAAACGGAACGTATAGCGCCACCGTAGCTGATGACAACTTTTTTCAAGCCAGTAATAAATATATGGACGGTCTTGTAAAGGGCCCTATGATCGCAGAAAATGATACCATCGCCTGGGCGGTAAGGAAAAACGCACCTGACCTGATAACGAAATTCAATAAATACTTATACAAACATTTTAGATTTAATAATGAAGGCGTTCCTAAAAGATCAGCTTTTTTGAATGTACTCCGGAAAAAATATTTTGAAGGCAGTACTCCTGTAGCAGATTATTTCACACCGGATATTGAAGTTCAGCGATTTGGAGGAATTTCTCCTTACGACAGTTTACTGCAAACCGTGGCATCGGAATTTGATCTGGATTGGGTGATGTTAACTTCTATTGCTGCACAGGAATCTAAATTTGATCCTAATTCCGAAAGCTGGGCCGGCGCCGTTGGAATTATGCAAGTTCTGCCACGATTTTCTGAAATTCCACTAGAGTCTTTATACGATCCTGAAATAAATATCCGTGAAGGAGCCAGAATTCTGAAAGAACAAATGGACCATTATTCTTATATGGATTCGACTTCTCAATGGCAATTTGCGCTGGCTACTTATAATGCCGGTCCCGGACATGTTGCAGATGCACGTCGTTTGGCTATTGACCACAATGATGACCCTAACGAATGGGAAAGTGTTTCTAAGGCCTTACTCAGACTTATGCAGCGTAAGTATTACCAACATGCCCGCTACGGGTTTTGTCGCGGAATTGAAACGGTTCGTTACGTAAATGAGATCACCAACCGATCAAATACCTACGAAGCTATTCTCGCCCTATCCCAAAGCAGAAACGACTCTTATCCGGGAGTTTTAGGGTTTAAGACGATTAATTAAGGTTGCTGTTTTTACCTCATCTAGTTCAAGCGTCCCGCTTGGACGAACAGTAAGCTAAAAAAACACAAGCGAGACGCTTGAGATATTTATTCTTAATCCAACGCTGATTGAATAAGTTGTTTTGTTTTTTCAACTTGATTTGGCTTAACAAAAAAACAAAAAATACCTCCAAAATCCTGTTGCCAAAAAACATCCTTTTCTGTTAACGTATTAAGAAGTTTTTTGAACTTTTCCGATTCTGATATTTCTTTAGACAATATGAAATCCAATATTTCTAATTCGGAAGCCTCGACAACTTGTAGAAAGTTAAGTTTATTTTCGGATTCAAGATCTGCTAAAATTACATCACCGTATTTTGCTTGAGTCGCACAAATTGGATGTTCTAAAAGTTTAAATTTAGAATCAGCTAAAACTTCAACTTCGCAAGAAACAGTTAATCCTTCCTCTGGAAAATTGATATTCGTATCAAACCTTTTCAATGCAATTCCTTATTTCAAAAAAACTACTCATCCACTTTCAGTACAATCGTGGTAATATCATCGTACTGAATATTATTGGAGAATGCATTGATATCGGTAATGATCGCATCCTGAATTTCCTGAGCCGTTTTATCTCTGTTCTTTCGGATGCATTCTTTCAATCTTTCTGTTTCGTATTCTTCGGTTTGCTCAGGATTCATCGCTTCCGTGACTCCGTCTGTAAAGAACACGATCAGGTCACCGGGTTTAAGATCAATTTCTGCGCTTTCGTAAGGCATCATGGTTGGCATTGCGCCAAGTATCACACCGCCTTCTTCCAGCAAAACCGGCACATCCGATCCCTTTCGGAATAAAATTGGCGGGTCGTGTCCGGCATTCACATATTTGAACTTGGTTCCGTTATCAGAAATGATTCCCCAGAAAAACGTGATGAATTTATCCGCGGGAGTGTTGTTGTAAATAATGTCATTGATGCTTCCCGTAGCTTCGCTCATGGTTACATCAATTGGAGCCAGGGCATGTAACATAGATTGCAGATTCGCCATTAATAAGGAAGCAGGAACTCCTTTACCGGTTACATCAGCTATAGCCACTAAATGATTTTTCTCCGGAGTTTCTATAAAATCGAAATAATCTCCACCAACCTGACGCGAAGAAATATTTATGGCAGCAAGATCAAAACGATCAATTTCCGGAAGCGGATCGGGCAGCAGTCCGATCTGAATATTCTTTGCCAGATTTAATTCTTCTTCCATTCTTTGCTTTTGAAGACGCTCGTCAAGCAACAGCGACTTTTGAATGGTAAGCAGTGCCAAATTACCTAACGATTGCAGGAAGTTAACTTCCTCGGTGCCGTATTCCTGTTTATTGCCTCGGAGTCCAACGCCAACCACTCCGATCTTTTCATTCTGAAATTTCAGTCCGATCACCAATCGGATATTATTTTCGTTCAGAAATTCGCAATCAGAATTCTCGGAAATATGAGTGACATCATCCAGCTCAAAAAGCTCATCCAGATCTTCTTTGGATGGTTCATCTTTTATCCCGCTAATCGAAACAATAGACTTCTCATCATCCACATCCAGAGCGAAGAAGAATGTCCGAATCAACATTTGTCCAAGCATCGCAAATTTGAAAACCCGGGCGATTTCGTCGCGATCCACCATCAGATTAAAATCCTTGCTGAGTTCCAGCAAAGTATTCAGATCATGAACCTTTCTGTCCAGGCGCCGATTGATATGACGCATTTCTTTAAACATTCGCGAATTAGCGATAGCTACGGATGAGATGATGGTTAGACTCTCAATAAATTCTATCTCTCGTTCAGTAAGCTCCTGTTTGGTTCCTTTTGGTCCGAGACATAAAAATCCAATATGATGATTGGTCGTTTTGAGATTAAAAAGGATACTTTCTTTTTCTATTCCGATCTGTTCAAAAATAGAAGCGTATTTCTCTCCGTGTAAAACAGAGGTTTCCAGATCCGAATCCGTAAAATCTATAGGTACTTCATCGTCTTCTTTCAGCCAACCTCGTCCTTTTGCTCTGGAGGCGTAGTACACATTTTCACCGGGTTTAAAGATCAGAATCATACCTTTGGTTACTAATAACTTCCCCATTGTTATCAGCAGCAGATTGTTTAAAACAAAGTCAGGGTCCTGAGATTCAATTAATAATCGGCTTGTTTCTAAAAGCGTTCGAAGTTCAAACCGACTGTGCCGTTCATCAAGATTAGCGGAAGAACTCACGGCATCATAAGTGTTTTATCATTCGGATTTCATTCATATGTCCGGAACGATTGTACTGAACATTATCCATCAACTTGCGAATCAGATACACACCCATACCACCGCGTTGTTTATTTTTGATCCTTTCTCTGATATCCGGCTCGTTATATGCTCCCACATCAAAACTTTCACCTTCATCTTTAATAGAGATCCACAGTTGAGAATTATCTGAACCCAGTTCTATTTCTACGGGCTTCGCAGGAATATTTTTATAAGCGTGCTTTATAATATTGGTGTAAGCTTCATCAACAGCCAGACGAATATTTCCTATTTCTTTTTCGGACAAACCTAGTCTTTCGGCGTGTTCAGCAACAAAATCACGTACTTTTGCCAATTGAGAGGTTGAAGCCTCAACTGATAAAGAGTGTATGTTGTTAGAGGTTGCCAAAATATACTAGTTGTTGAATCCGGTTAATGCTTCGCTTTCGTCGTCATGAATATCATACAGGGTCGGGAATCCGAGAAGATCAAATACATTGTATACTCGCTCATTCATATTTGTGAGCTTAATGTCGCCACCCATTCCTCTTACGTCTTCAATGTATGCCATAAAAACACCTAAGCCTGCACTGGCGATGTAATCCAAGCCTTTACAGTTTACGATGATACAAATTTCGTTTTGGTCGATGAGAGATTTGAGAGAGTTTTCGAGCTGAGATGCAGTATGGGCGTCAAGTTCGCCACTTATATCAAGTACACGAATGTTATCAACTTCCCGTATAGAAATACCAAAGTTTTTCATTCTTGTGGGGTTTTAAAAGTTATTGAGAGTTAAATGCATTCCTATAATAGTGTAAACTTGAGAATATGAAAAATAAATAAGGTATACGATTACGGAAGCTGAGAAAAAAGGTTACAAAAAAATAGCCCCGCACATGTTTCGGATGTGAGGGGCTGACTATTCATCAAGAGAGACGCTACTTGAGCGTACCTTTAATTACGTAAATGCCTGGCAGATATACAACTAAAATTCCAGACAATTAAAATTAATCATCTTACCTTAGAAACCCAGTACCCTGAGTTGATCTCTTTAGCAAGTTCTGCGCCTAAGTTTGCGGCTTCTTCTTTAGAACCAAAGAATCCGACTCTGACCCTGAACCATACATCTCCGTGTTCTTCTTCACCGATCTTTACGGTGTAAGCGCTGGGGTAATTTCTATCAGACCATTTTGCAATATAGCCTTTGGCTTTGTCTTCAGACCGGAAAGCACCAACCTGAACTGCATATTCTCCATTTTCCATGAAAGAGTAACCCGCGGTTTCTTCTTTCATCTCTTCAGAAGTTGATTCATTAGACTCGGTAGATTCCGGGTTATTTTCTTCTTCCAGACGAGCCATTTCTTCAGCAATCTGTTGTTGCTGAACTTTTCTAAGCGAGTCCATACGAGCTCTTTCCTTTGCTCTTCTTTCTTCTTCCGTTTCACCACAGGCGGTAATTATGGTAAAACCAAGCACTGCAAATAATAGTTTAACTCCAATATTTTTCATGATGTAGATAGTTTTATTAGCGGGTAATTTTCTTATTTATTTAACTTACGTTTTAACGGCTTGTTTCACAAATAATGAAAAGAAAAAACAAGCCATTCAATTAGATAAAGCTGTATCTTATTCAGAATGAATCTACTTAATAGACTTTTTGTTTGAATCATTATGAATACCTCAATAGTAGAAATCAAAAATATTTCAAAATCGTTTACAAAGAACAACCCCGTTGTAAATGATGTTTCGTTTGATGTAAAATCAGATGAGATCTTTGCGTTGTTAGGTCCGAGCGGGTGCGGCAAAACCACTACTCTACGGTTAATTGCAGGTTTTGAGTATGCTGATTCCGGATCCATTACGATCCAAAATAAAATTGTTGAGCAGGATAAAATTCACGTCTTACCTCAGGAAAGAGGTGTGGGATTCGTATTTCAGGATTATGCGTTATTTCCGCATATGACAGCCATTCAAAATGTCGCATTCGGCTTAAAAGACATCCCAAAAAACAAAAGGGAAGTATACGCCGAAGAAGTTTTGTGCAGAACCGGAATGGAAAAATACAGAGACAGAACTCCTGATGAGCTTTCGGGCGGACAGCAACAAAGAGTGGCGTTAGCAAGAGCCATTGCGCCCAAACCAAAGTTGGTGTTAATGGACGAACCTTTTTCAGGATTGGATGCTATGCTCAGAGATTCAACCAGAAAGGAAGTAAGAGCTGTTCTGAAAAAATCCGGAATGAGTGCCATCCTGGTAACTCACGATCAGGAAGAAGCACTGTCATTTGCCGACCGGATTGCTGTTATGAACAACGGAAAGATCGAGCAGATCGGAACCCCGGAAGAAGTTTATTATCAGCCAAAGACGCAATTTGTAGCTCAATTTTTAGGCAGAACAAATTTATTCCGCGCTTATGCCAACGGTAGTAAAGAAGTGGATACACAGTTCGGAGAAGTTCTAATCAATAAAAATGCTGAAGGACTGATCCTGTGCTCCATTCGCCCGGAACATCTTGGAATTGCTAAAGCTGAAGTTGAGGAAGATTGTGGGACTATTATCGGAAGAGAGTTCAGAGGCCACGATATAACATATTACGTACTTTTCAGAGGCGACCGCTATATTGTGCATACCGACAACCGCGATATCTTTGAATTAGATGATAAGGTTATTATGAAACCTTTGGAAAAAGCTATCGTTCTAGAACAAAACAAAGCAATACAATAACATTATGGGACTTTTTGATTTTCTTATCTATTTACTAATCGCTGCAATTTGTGGTGGAATCGGCCAAAGTTTAGGAGGTTTTAAAATTGGGAGCGGAGGTTGTCTTATTTCAGCCGGTGTTGGATTTATCGGTGCTATACTTGGTAAGTGGATTGCTGTAGAACTGGACCTCCCCCGCTTTTGGTCAATAGAGATCGGAGGCAGTCAGTTTCCAATAATCTGGTCTATTATTGGCGCCGCTATTCTTTCAGGTGTTCTCGGAGCTGTTTTAAAAGGGAAGAGCAAGCTTAAATAGTTTTTTAGTTTTAAGAGCCTTAACTGTATAATTTTGTATGGATTGTTTCGTATCCATTGAAACAATAGATCACAAATTCAGTAAAGATGCCGGAACAAAAAAAGGCTATGCTCAAAAAACTATTACTACTTTCTTTCATTTTTCTTACTTCAATATCTGCATTTGCACAAATCCGTGTTGACGGCATAGTAGCAGATGCGAAAACCGGTGAGCGTCTACCTGCGGCACATGTTATCATTGAAGGAACCTATACCGGAACAATTGCCAACGAAGACGGGGAATTCAGCCTGATAGTCCGTTCTTTCCCTGCTACTATCGTAGTTCGCTATATTGGTTTTGAGACTCAAAAAAGGACTATTGACAGAAATCATTCTGAGCCGCTGGACTTTCTATTGAAAGAATCCGTTGCTGAAATGGACCAACTTGTAGTAACCACAGAAGATCCCGCAATAGCAATAATGAAAGAAGTGATTGCAAGAAAAAAGATCTGGAGAACGAAACTTAATACCTACAAAGCGGAAGCCTATTCCAGACAACAACTTTTAAATGATACAACAATCGTTTCTGTTACTGAAAGTGTTTCTGAAGTTTTCTGGGACAAAAGAAGAGGCCCGCGGGAAGTCCTTAAATCCCGAAGACAAACTGCAAACATGGAAGGTGCCGATAACTTTGCAGGGGTAAGTTATTTACCTAATTTCTATGATGATGAACTGGATATCGCAGGTTTTGATGTAGTTGGAATCACAGATGAAAGAGCTTTAAAATATTACACATTTAAACTTGTCGACTTTACCAGTATTGACGATAAAATTGTGTTCGAGATCTCTGTTGAACCCAAACGTAAACTACAACCTCTTTTTGAAGGGACGATCTTTGTGCTTGATGAAGATTTTGCTCTTTTATCTGTTAAGCTAAAGCCGAATAATGTTATTGTTTTTCCCCCTCCGGTTCAGGACTTCAATTTATACTACGAGCAGCAGTTCAGTAATTTTGGGGGAGATTTCTGGCTACCGGTAGATGTACGGATAGATGGATTAGTCGAAGTTGGGATTGTTGGTTTGAGATTCCCTCCAATTGGTTTCCATCAGGTTTCTAAAATGAATAATTACCAAGTTAATGTGTCTCTTCCGGATTCTCTTTATAAAGAGAATAGTCTTTTTAGTATAGATTCAACTACAATTAACAAACCCGACTCCATTTTTACCAACACCGTTGAACCGGTTCCTTTATCATCCAAAGAAGAAGCCGCTTATAAAACCTTGGATAGTACAGCCACACTTGAAAAATCCTTTCGCCCAAAAGGGTTTTTAACTCGATTTATAGATTGGGACGAAGAAACAAGTGACGGCGAAACAACCGTCTCAGTAGGAACAAGTTCCGCAGAAGGAGGAAATACAGGTAACAGAACAAATCGTAAAAATGGCTTTGCTTCTAAATTAACAGCCAATCTCTCACCTATTGGTCGTTTCAACAGAGTTGATGTTTTTAACATAGGGTTGAAGCATCAACAAAGATATTACAACAGGAGGCTTGAATCATCTGTTAATTTCGGCTATAGTTTTGGCTATGAAGATTATACTTATGGAGCTGGTTTAAGCTGGTGGCCTCTTAAAAATACCAGAAGGTTCGTTGTATCTGCGAAGTACCATGCCGACACATTTAACAGCTACGACTCGGATCTTTATGGCTTAACCTTAACCAGTGTTATGCCTCTTTTAGGTTTTGATGATTACTTCAACTACTACAGAAACGAGCGACTGGAAATCGGAACAGGATACAGACCTCCTCGACACAGGTTTACATACAGATTATACTATAATTACGAGGAACACAGCTCCATCAATTTTAAAACCAGCTATGACATATTGGGCAGAGATAACCTCCAACGGATAAACCCTCAAATTGAAGATGGAACTTTAAGCGCTTTTCGGTTACAAATTTCTCGTGGTGACCTAACCAACAATTTTGGAGTGGTTGAGCTCAATGGTGCAAGTTTTAGCGTGGAACAATCCGCCAAAGCTATTGGCAGTGATTGGGATTATACCAGATTTAAGATCAACCTTTTTAAGCGGTTCAATACTCTCTATAAAAAACGATTCTTTCCCAATACTCTGGATATTCGGGTAAATGCCGGAACGTATTTAGGTGATCTGCCTGTCCAAAAAAATGGCGCTTTAGATGCTTCTTTTGGATATATAACTCCTTTCGGAGCTTTCAGATCCAAACGATATATTCCTTATCAGGGAGCAAGTTACTTTGCAGTTAATGCAGAACATAATTTCCGTAGTGTACCACTGGAAATGCTTGGATGGAGAAACGCTCCTAAAACAGGACTTTCAATAATTGCCTTTGCAGGTGTCGGGAAAACCTGGAATTCATCTTCAAATATTACTCAGTTTGGAGTAAGCGGAACTAATGATCTCCATCTTGAAGTTGGTGGATCCGTAAGTAATATCTTCAATCTCTTCCGTTTCGATCTTGCTTTCAGAATTGATGAGCCCGGTGTTTTCCCAGGAGTTAGTGTAGCTCGATTTTTCTGATCCCCAAATTAAAGACATAAAAAAAGGCGAACCAAATGGCTCGCCTTTTCAAATTGAACTAATTCAATTACTTAATTCTTTGGAGAATACTTTAAAGTACTAATCGGGTGTGATTCTGCACGTCTGTTAGCTTCACAACCTCTTTCTTCTGTTTCGTCCATACAAGCAACCGGTGCTTTACCAAGTCCTCTTGATTCAATTCTGTCAGCTGAAATTCCATTATTTGTATAGAAGTCCACTACTGATTTAGCACGACGTAAACTAAGTCTCAAGTTGTACTGATCTCCACCAACATGATCGGTATAAGCATCAACACGAACTCTGAATGCAGGAGCATTTTGAAGAAGCTCAACATTCTCTGCTAAGTTTGCTGCAGCTGCATCGGAGATATTTGAACGATCAAAACCAAAATTAACAGTATTGAAAGCATTCATATCGATGTAAACAGGGTCAGAGCCATCCATTGGGTTTGTTCCCATTTCAAGTTCCTGGCCATCAGTGAAACCGTCACCATCTGAATCAGGATTATTTGGGTCTGTTCCGTGAGTATTGATTTCATCTACATCAGATACACCGTCGCCATCTGCATCGCCATTAGCGTCATTTGGATCCGTATTGTAAGTGTTTACTTCATCACCGTCACTAAGACCGTCGCCATCTGAATCAGCGTTGTTAGGATCGGTATTATAAGAGTTTACTTCATCGCCATCACTAAGGCCATCGCCATCAGAGTCAGCATTTAAGGGATCGGTGTTATAAGTATTAACTTCGTCACCGTCTGTAAGACCGTCGCCATCAGTATCAGCATTGTTAATATCTGTACCAAGTTCTGTTTCTTGCTCGTCAGTTAGTCCGTCGCCATCAGTATCAACTGGTACTACTACTTCCGGTTCACTAGATTTGCAACCTGCTTGGAATACAACTCCACCAACCAGAAACAGCGCAAGGACTAATAAATGTAATGTTCGTTTCATATTAGGAGAACTCCTATTAGAGTTAGTTTTTATTTAGGGTTTAATTATAAATTCTGTCTAAAATAATCATACTATCGCGTCTATCAAACTAAAATGCTCTATTGCTAGGATTATTTTTTTGCATGCCATATATTTGCACTCGTTTTGGGGCTATAGCTCAGCTGGCTAGAGCGTCGCGCTGGCAGCGCGAAGGTCCAGGGTTCGAATCCCTGTAGCTCCACTCTTTCAAAGGTTAAATTGCAGTAAATCATTCATTTTTTCAATTATTAGAACTCTATATAATTTTTAAAAAAAATGGAAAGCTAAGCCAGTTTTAGTATTATATATCCATATAAACAACAAGGGATGGATTTATGTATACACAAAGCATTAGAAATATATCTGCTTTTTTAGTCTTACTAGCTGTTATATTTTTTGTTCCCAACAAAAAAGCAATAGCACAAAATCAGCATGAACAAATTGTAAGCTTAGAAATCGATGTATCAGATCTTCTAAGAAACTCCCAATTTATTGGCTTAACTAATTTGGGTTTGGACAGTGAAGGCAGAGGTCCTGTTTTGGTATCCGGGTTTATTCATAACGAAACTGATACAGTCGTTTCTGATCTCTTTCTTGAAGTTAGTGTGTATGCTGGAAAAGTTGGACGTATTATGCATGTTACTTCCCGTTTAGGATTCCCCTTTTCACTACCAGTGGGGTCTGTGTATATTACTAACAATACTTTATCAGAAGACGGTGTACCTGGTATTAAAGAAACGGTAAAATTTGATGGAGGTTTAACTGCTGAAGGTGATAACTTTATTGAGAATTTAGACGGTTCTACCACTTTACCTGCTGATATATATTCTATTGAAGTAAATATCAGGCAGAGACAACCTGATGGACAGCACAAGATAATAGCCTCAGTTCAAGAAGAAATAGGTGGCGCTGTCCCTGTTTCTGAGTCGGTAGATTTTTTCCTTAGAACACCGGGTGATGTAACTGATGCTAATGTTGAAATTACTAATCCCTATCCTCAATTCAGCTGGGAAGGTGAACAAGGAATTGAGTATAGATTACTAGTTGTGAAAACCTCTGAAACGGATAGCCCTGAATCACTACTTCAAAGCGCCAGAAGTTCCGCACCTCCTTCTGAAGGAGGATCCTTATTACAATATGAAAACCTGGATGTAAGAATTACAGGCGAAACGTTTCAGTATCCTTCATCGGGAGCCGTTCCTCTTGAAGCAGGACAAACTTATTTTTGGCAATTGAGTACTTCGATTCAGTCAGGAGTTAATTTCGAAGAAAGAACGTCAGAGATCTGGAGCTTTAAATTAGCTGAACCTGAAACAACAGAGCCAACTATTGTAATCACCGAAGAAACCAAAAAAGCTATTATCAATCTTGTTGGAAACGGAAGGTTCGAGAATCTCGTAAGCTCAGGTTACACCGTTGAAAGTTTTCAAATTGATGGTGTTACCTATTCAGGTAGTCAGGCTTCTATAATTTTAGCAGAATTGCTTAGAAAAATCGAAGCCGGTGATATAATTTTAAGCGGGGGTAATTAATATGCCTGTTAGAAAAGCACGCCCTTACTTCCTTGCTGTATTATCTTTAGTTGTTCTGATTGGAGCACTTAAAGTAGAGTTTGAGAAGAATGACCGCCCACTTGCAATTGTTAAAAGGTTTAAACCGAACGTTGATGTAGAGAATAAAAGTGCAGATCGCTCAAAAAGACTTGATTTGGATAGAGACAGAGGAGAGCAACTCTTTGATGGTGATACTTTAAGAACCGATTCTGAAGGATACGCTCTTGTGGTATTTATGGATAAAAGCATCGCTAAAGTAAAACCTCAATCATTGCTTATTGTTCGCGGAGAAACCGAACGCACCTCTAAAAGAACGAATACAAGAATTGACCTGAGCCTAGGTGAGATATTTTTAAACGTAGAGCCTCAGGGTAATAATGATTTTGAAGTTTCAACCTCACGATCATTGGCATCTGTTAAGGGAACAGAATTTGGCAGCAATTCTGACGGATATGTTTGGGTTAAGGAGGGGCAGGTAGATGTAACTGCTTTACAATCCGGTGAAACAGTGTCTTTATTCGAGAAAATGTATGCACAGGTTAATGAAGGTGCTAATGAGATCGAATCCGGGACTCTCTCTGATGACGAAATTATTGATTTGGACGGCGGATATGATGAACTGAATGAAGATCTGATTAAAAAACAGATCAAATTCCGTTTTAAAGATGCAAATGGCCAAATTCGGGAAATAACCATTGATTACTACGAAAAAGGTAACTAGTTACTTTTAGGTTTGCGTATGTTTAAAGGAGATTTATGCTAAGCTGGGTACTTAGAATTTCGGCACTATGTGTTTGTTTTATTTTTATACAAACAAATTTGCTTGCTCAATTTACAGTCCAACATCAGGCTCCAACTGCTTTTGTTAGAGGGGAGCCGAATGCATTGGAATTTATTGTTCCCGGCATAAATCAAAATGATGTTCAGGAAGCCACTCTTTTCTTTAATTTTGATCAAGGAATCGGCTTTCAACAGCAGGAAGTTATTTTCCAAAATGGAGTATTTAACACAAATCTTGAAATCAATGATCTCAATGCTTCCAGTGTAGAATATTATTTTCAACTTAATCTTACTTCTGGATCTCAAGTCTTTTATCCTGAAAACTCCCCAACAGAAAACCCGATCCGAGTCGATATTGTTAGTTCAAGCAATCAACAATCAACTGAAAGTGTTAAGAGAAACGATAATATTGAGTACAATATATTATCACCGGAAGCAGGGAATGCTCTTGCACCTAATGATGTAGTCATTGCAATCTCTCTTTATTACGACATCAATGAAATTGACCCCGGGGAATTTCGTCTTTTTATTGATAACAGAGATGTTACGGAGCTAGCCGATACGAGCGATTACTTTATTTCCTATGTGCCTAAGAACCTAAAAAATGGTCGACATACAATAAAATTACAATATCATACAGAATCTGATGTATTTCTTATCACAAGTTGGGACTTTGATGTTGTTGACCCTTCAAAAGCAAGGTCTACCGGATTTGATAGCTCTAACAGAAACCGACCTGCAGGCAGAATTGAATTGGGAGCAAGAAGTCAAAAAATAGCCGGTAATTCTAATGATGCATATACCGCCCGGTCAAATATATCCGGAAATTATGGTCTTTTTCGATATTCACTAAATGGGTTTTTCACATCTCAGGAATCAGACCGCTTGCAACCTCAGAATAGATATGGTTTGGATTTGCAACTTGGAAAATGGTTACGGTTTAACGCCGGACATGTATATCCGAACATTAGTCGATTTACAATTTCAGGGAGGCGGGTCTTTGGGATTAATACTCAGGCAAATCTTTTGAAGGACAATTTCAATGTTCAGTTTGTGTATGGTGAAGTAAACAGAAAAATTAACAACCTGTATTCAGAAGTGGACAGAACTGAAATTACGGATGGTAACAACAATGTTGTTGATACAACCTATACGCTTCAGTTCCAGGATCTCGGGAAAGGAACATTTACCAGAAAAATTACTGCGGCTAGAATTGCGCTGGGTAACGAAAGGCATTTCCAGGTTGGCGTTCATGCCATGAAAGTAGAGGATGACACGGCTTCCATATTTAATGTGCGAAACTTTAATACTCTTCTTAATGCTCCCCCATCATTATATTCGAATTTGGATCAGGGTGATTTCCAAAAACTTGAGAACAACCCAGAGCTGTTACAGATACAAAACGGTAGCGTACGGCCACAGGGAAACTTTGTAGCAGGCACAACTTTAAAAATGGGGTTTGCAAAAAACAGAATCCGTCTAGAAAGTGAAACAGTAGCCAGTGCTTTAAATAATGATATTTATGGAGGCCCCTTAACTGTTCAGGGAGCTGATGATCTGGGGTTTGATATCACTCAGGATGATGCAGATCTGCTTGAAAGTCTTTCGCAACTGATCATTATCAATGAAAATATGAATATCCTTCCAATACGAGTTAAGGATTTTAATACGGATAGCTCTGAAGCAGAGCCTTTTTTCCCAACCAGTATATTGGGCTCGAACACGGAATTTTCAATTAACTATCCATCCAACAATTTTAAACTACAGTACCGTTGGGTTGGGCCTAACTTTAGCTCACTAGCCAACTCTACTGTTCGGAAAGATATTTCGGGATTTACAGCTTCAGACAGATTCAGGATGTTCAAAAATCGCCTTTATGTTACTCTGGGCTATGAAACATTAGAAGACAATGTGACCAATAATAAAAGTGCGACTACCGAATCAAATACCTACAGAACTAATTTGAGCTGGTATCCTGTTTCCAGAAAACTTCCTAGGATGAGTTTTGGGTTCAGGTTCCGCGACAGAGAAAATGGTGTAGCAAGGTTCAACCCGAACGTAGATCCTGAATTCGAAAAATCTGCCGTTCAAAACTTTGTGATAAATGTAGATGAATCAGGAAACATTGATACCTTGGTTACCCCTGTTCCCAAACAAAGTAAAACCTTAAACTTAAGCGGATCTTTAACTCAGCAATTCGATCTTTTTAATATCATCCATGATGCATCACTAAGTTTTAACAATTTAAGTACCACAGATGAGGTTTTTGCATTTGGAGATGTTAGTAGTTCTGCGGTTTCATTTAACATTACCAGTAGATTTAATACTATCAGACTTAGAACTCAACTTGGATTAACTTTTAATAATACAGAAACAGGAAGCGGACAAACTGATATTGATATTTTTGGACTGTATGGTGGTGTAAGTTATTTCCTTTTGGATGGTAAACTCAATATAAATGGAAGGCTAGCAATTACAAGCAATACCTCCCGAACGCGTTCATTAATTATAGAGCCCGACGTTGCAGATGACGATACTCCTGAGAATGATTATTTTATATTATCCCCGAACATCACCGAATCTGACTTTAGCACATTTGTAATACAAGCAGGAGCTCAATACGATATCAATGAATATCACTCATTTATTTTTGACTCTAATTTTACTAATGTTTCAGGCATAGGAAACTCCAACGACAGCATCGTTACTCTTCGCTATTTATTTAATTTTTAGCTGAATGCCATCTAAGAAACCCAGACGTAAACCATTTGGTATCTACCTCTTAATTGCCGGACTGGCATTTCTTATATCCAGTTTTCTTTCAAATATTCCAACTTTCCGCTCTGTTGAACTTGATTTCCGTGATTTACTCTTCGAAATAAGAGGTCCTTTATCTGTTGAAGATTCACCAATCGTTCTTATTCCTATTAGTGACGAAGCGGATTCTGAAATTCCTCAAAAATATCCATGGCCTACTCATGTGTATGCAAAATTGATTGAAAATCTCAACAAAGCCGGAGTAGAGGTTATTGTATTTGACGTGATCTTTGACCAACCGGATCAATATGACTTAAAGAATGACACTCTTTTTGCAAATGCCTTAAAAAAATATGGAAATGTTGTTCTTGCAGGAGATTTCAGAGAAGAAGATTATGAGGACGGAAAATCGCAGACAACACTTTTTCCTCAACAACTTCTTCAGGCTAATAACCCGAATCCTGTTGGCTTAGTAGATGTTAATCCAAATACTGATGGTGCTATCAGAACATACTCTTTTGGAACTACTTTCAACAGCAAAGACTACTATAAGTTGGGGATCGAAGCTTTGATAATTTATGACGGAATTAGCAGAGACTCGGTAAGCAGTGTAGATGATAATACCTCACTCCATTTTCAGTTAGGAAACCACCGTATCCGAAAAGATGCCATCAACTCTTTTATCATAAACTATTACGGTGAAGAAAGTCATTTCCCAGTTTATGATTTTGCAGAAGTAATTGATGATGCAGACTACACAACTACAATGGAAAGGGATGCAGGATTTGATATAAATGCATTCGACGACCCTGATTTTGAAGAAGGCTGGCTTTACGAAGGTGTTTTCGAAAATAAGATCGCAATTATTGGCGCAACCATGCCTGCTCTGAAAGATTTCTATAAAACTCCCCTCATGAAAACGGAAATCAATTCATTGGGAGAGAAAGAAGAACTTTTACGCCCGGGGTATGAAATTCATGCACATGCCATTCAAACTATTTTGGATGGCAACTATATCAGCAGACAAAGTGCAGTTACCGTGCTTCTGCTTATGGCTCTATTTTCTCTTCTTCTGGTATTTATCAACCGGTTCTTTGGTCCGGTTTGGGGTGGGATTTCAATGTTTTCATTTATGGGTGCTTACACTTTTATTGTAATTCAGACCTTTTTGACTGCCAATCTTTTTTTGAATCTGACAGCGATTTTATTAACTCTATTCGTGGCTCAGGTTGGCACAATAGCGTATCAGTATTTTGTTGAACAGAAAGAAAAAAGACGTATTCAAGGGATGTTTTCTTCTTATGTGTCGCCTAAGCTGGTTGAACAAATGGTGGAGTCAGGAACCGATCCTGAGTTAGGTGGAGACCAGGTTTATATGACCGCTTTTTTTAGTGATATAGAATCATTTTCTACCTTTTCGGAGCAGATGAGCCCGACACAATTGGTTACTTTGATCAATGAATATTTAACATCAATGACTAACATTTTAACAGAGAAGGGCGGAACATTAGATAAATATATTGGTGATGCTATTGTGGCTTTCTTTGGCGCACCTCTTCCTTTTGAAGATCACGCACTTCGCGCTTGTGTTGCCTCCCAGTTAATGCAGAAAGAGCTGAATGTTCTTCGTGATAAATGGCAAGGAGATGGCTGGCCTGATATTGTCGCTAATATGAAAAACCGAATTGGAATGAATACCGGAGAAATGATCACGGGAAATATGGGTTCCGAAAATAGATTCAACTATACCATGATGGGAGACAATGTAAATCTTGCAGCCAGATGTGAAAGCGGAGCAAAAGCATTCGGTGTTTACAGCATGATCACTGAATCCACAAAAGTTGAAGCCGAAAAATTCGGTAACGATTGTGTATTCCGTTATTTGGATAAGATCGTTGTGAAAGGAAGAACCCAGCCTGTAAAAATGTTTGAGGTTGCAGATCTTCGCTCAGAAGCCTCTCAGAATCTCTTCGATTGTATTGGATTATATGAGCAAGGAATGGAAAAATACCTATCTCAAAATTGGAACGAAGCAATTAAACTGTTCAATAAATCTCTCGAACTAGAAGTTCATGAAAATAATCCCTCAATCATACTTCTTGACAGAGCAAAAGAATTAAAGGAAAATCCTCCCGGAGATGCTTGGGATGGCGTTTTTGTAATGAAGAGTAAGTAATTTTTAGAGGTCAGTATTTAGTACTTAGAGCAAAATTTCCCAAGTACTAAATACTGATTACTAAAAATCTAAATTCTACTTACTCTTCTCCGTTAAAACCTGTATCTTTGTCACCCTTTTAGGGCAAGTCCTATACAGCCAGCTCCCTTTGAACTCCGTCAGGGCAGGAATGCAGCAGCGGTAATCTGGTCGTAGCGGTGTGATATAGATCGCTTGCCCTTTTTTTATTTTTCCAATCTCTCCTCAATATGACTTGCAATCTGATTTGCATGCACTCTCGAGTTTTCAATAAAAAGCCTGCTTGTATCTAATCCTCCACACACTACACCTGCTACATAAACACCTTTTCGCTTAGTCTCTAAACTATCTTCCTTGTAAACAGGCATGCATTTTTCGTCATCTGTAAGTTCGATCTGGAATTTTTCCATCAAAGGATAGTTAGGATGATATCCCGTCATCGCCAGAACAAAATCGTTCTCAATAGTTTTCTCGCCTTCAGGAGTTTTTAGCACAACTTCTTTTTCCCGGATCTCTTTTATCTCGGTATTAAAATAACCTGTTATTTCTTCGTTCTTAATTCGGTTTTCGATATCCGGTTTTACCCAATATTTAACCGACGGCTTTATCGTATCATATTTAACAGCAACAGAAACTTCTGCTCCCGCACGGTAGCATTCCAGCGCAGCATCCACTGCAGAATTTCCGCCACCAACAACCAACACTTTTTGCCATGCATAAGGATGAGGTTCGTCATAGTAATGTTTCACTTTGGCTAACTCTTCGCCCGGTACCCCCATCATGTTTGCACTCCCATAAAACCCGGTGGCTACTACTACTTTTTCTGCTTTATAAACGTCTTTATCTGTTGTAACTGTGAAATCTCCGTCTTTACCTTCTAAGGCTTCCACGGCTTCATACAGATGAACAGGCAACTCAAAGCTTTCCGCTACTCTACGGTAATATTCAAGCGCTTCACTGCGTGTTGGTTTGGGTCCGTGAGAAATGAATGGAACATCACCTATTTCCAGCCTGTCAGACGTTGAAAAGAATGTCATATTTGTTGGATAATTGAATAAAGAATTAACCAGACAACCCTTTTCAATAATTTTAAATGGAATATTTTTTCTTTTAAGCTGAATTCCTGTTGCCAACCCAATTGGACCTGCTCCTATAATAATTACCATGTATGAATTTTATTTATATGAACTGCTTTAACATTGCCAAGATACAAATCGTTTTAGCTATTTAACCATTTGATGATCGTTCGGTTTAACCATCCTCTTTTTTGGCTTATAAACCCAACATGCCCGCCGGATTCGGTAAACAGGGTTCTGATATACCTATTCGATTCAAGATCTTCAAAAGGTGCAAACTCAAGCGGACACAAAGAATCTGCCTTGGAATGGATAACCAATAACGGTTTTTGAACCGATTTATAAAAATGTTTGGACGAGCATTGTTCATAATAATCGTCAGCGCCTTTAAACCCATGAACCAGAGCTGTTACCTGATTATCAAAATCATAAACAGAGCTCCCTGTGAACTCCGGGAAATCAGGAAATTGCTCTCTTTTCAGATCTGACTTTTCTGAAAGTGTATCCAAAAATCTTTTTTGATATACTTTATTGAATCCTTTGTCCATTCTTAAAGAGCCACCTTTTAAATCGTATGGTGGCGAAACTGCAACAGCTCTACTAGCAGGATGTGTCTCTTCTAATTCACCAAGCGATTTAACTAATGCATTTCCTCCTAATGAAAAACCCACCGCATAGATCTCAGAACCCGAAAAATATTCCATCATCCAACTGAAAAGCGTTTTATAATCTTCCGTTTCGCCGGAGTGGTACATTCTTTTTTGCAGATTCATCTTAATTCCACAACTTCTGAAATTCAGAGCTACGGAAGAAAATCCGGCTTGTCTCAAATCACTCATCAAGTTCTGGATATAATGCCTTTGGGAAGAACCTTCAAGTCCATGAAAAAGTGCGACAACCGGCTTTCCGTTTTTAAGATCCACTACTTCCAGTTCCAGAAAATCATCGTCCGGAGTAGGTATCTCAATCCTTTCTGATTCAGGATCTTTGGTTTCAGAAAATGAAGCGATCACCGTTTGAGTATGAACCTCGGGAGCCCACCAAACCGGTTTAAATTTTTCGAACTGAATTTTGCCTTGATCAACCATCCCTGAAGATACTGGTGATTTATGTTTATTCCAGTTTCTGCTGATATGTTTTGTCTAAGAAGTTCATAGATTTATTTGGCATAAGATTTCTAACTCTTATTTTCTTTCTCATTCAAAACACCCGATTTGCAGAGCGTAGCACTAGATCATTTTCCACAATATGTATTCAGGGATGGAACCAAACTTCTTTGGAATCCGATTCTGAAAAAATCATTCGTTGATCGACCTGAAGAAAGAGTTCGTCTTCAAATTGTGGACTACCTTATACTTGAAGCCGGATTTTCCGCTTCCAGAATTTCATTCGAATCACCCGTTAATTTACCCAGAGATAAATCAGCCTCCCGAACGGACATTATTTGTTTCGATAAAGATTTCAAACCTTTTCTTTTAGTTGAATGCAAAGCTCCTGAAATAGCACTTAATGAAAAAGCTTCTGTTCAGATTGCAAGGTACAATCAAAAAGTAGAAGCCCCTTTTTTGCTTATTACAAATGGCCTGGAAGATCTTTGGTTTGATACACAATCCGATTCTGTTAGTAGCCTGCCTCACATTCCGGAAGAATTCAAGTCTCGATCAACTTTGAAAAGAGACTTTGAGTATTGGAATAAAAGAGGGTTTACCGGAAACAAAACACATCCCGATTCAAGAAAGTGGATTTTGGAATCCTGTGAGTTTTTATATGGCGCTGAAAGAAATTCGTTGCCAAAGTATTTTAAGTTCGAAGGAGCCCCGAAAGAATTGCTTCTACCTAACTACTACACCATCTTTGATCTTGATAAATCTTTAAAATTAGCAGTTTCCTTCACATCCACTCCTTTTGGATCAACAAGACTAAACTGTGTTTTAAATAAAAACGGAGAGAATACAGCCTTGCTATCTGCTTCTTTAGATCTTCTGGCAAGCGGAGATTCAAAGAATACTACTATCCAATCCGGAGCCGGTACTTTTAATGTTGATCTTCATAAAGAAATAGCCTTCGATTTTGAACAGCCTGTAATTAACTTAATTGATCCACTGTCAGAACTTTTAGGCAAAAGTTAACGGAACGTTTAATCTGTGGCTTCATTTACGCTTAATCTCTCTTTTTCGTCAGGTTCTATATTTCCTTCCATAGCATCTACACTGTGAACGGCATATGGCATGATTTCCAACCGCTCTTTTTGAATCCGGTCGCCGGTTACAATACAGGTTCCATAATTTCCTGTTTCAATACGATCTAAAGCTACTTTAATTTTTTCTAGTTTTTTCTTCTGCTTTTCTATCAGAGTGTACTTCGTTTCTCTTTGCTCTTCCCATGATCCTAAATTCCCTTGATGATGGGCCGATGAAGAAGCTCTGTCACCTTTATTTGCTTCGATCTCTTCCAAGGATTTCTCAAGTTCATTGATCTTGTTTTCGGCATCTTTTTGCTCATCAACGAGTTTATTTTTAAAGTGATCAAGTTCTTTTTCTGTAAGTGCAGTATTGTCGACGGGAGTTTCGTTACCTGACATAAAATCTCAATTTGTGTTATTGTTCTCTTTCTATTCTATACATTATAACAGGCTATCCAAGCTCATCATTTCATGTTTATGATCAAGCATTTAGTCTATTAGCATTTCTGTATTATATTCAGATAAACAACTTGAATTATGGCAGGATATTCAGGCACTCCATTATTAAAAAAACTTGGTATTAAGCCCGGTTATAAAATTCTCTTTGTTAATGAACCCGGTCATTATCTGAATATGCTGGGGGATTTCCCGGAAGGAGTTCAACTAGTAAGTCAAACCCATCCCGATCTGGTCGACTTTATTCATGTATTCTGTAAAACAGAAGAAGAGCTTCACAATTTATTTCCTCCCCTTAAAGACAAGCTTGATAAAAGTGGATTGATCTGGGTTTCCTGGATCAAAAAAGCATCTAAAAATTATGAGGCTACTTTTCCTGAAAGTGAAGTCCGTAGTCTTGGGCTAAATATTGGCTTGGTGGATGTAAAGGTTTGTGCTGTAGATGAAGACTGGAGCGGATTGAAATTTGTATATAGAGTGAAGGATCGAAAATAATGAAAGCGATAACTTTTCAAGGCATACGATCTGTTTCACTCTCTGAAGTCCCTAATCCCCAAATAATTTCTGAAAAAGACGCCATTGTAAAAGTGGAACGTGCTGCAATTTGCGGCTCTGATATGCATGTGTATCATGGCAGAGAAACCGGAATTGATGTCGGTACCATTATGGGACATGAATTTACCGGAACAGTTGTAGATGTTGGAAAAGAGGTATTAGAATTTAAAATAGGTGATCGGGTCTTATCTCCGTTTACAGTGAATTGTGGCGAGTGTCATTTTTGTAAGATTGGACTAACAGCCCGTTGTGTAAAAAGTCAGTTATACGGCTGGAAAGAAAACGGCTCCGGACTTCATGGTGTGCATACTGAATTTGTTCGTGTTCCAATGGCAGACGCTACTTTGGTTCATCTTCCGAACGATCTCTCATGGGAACAAGGAAATTTGCTTGCTGATATCGCCTCGACGGGATATTTCGGCGCGGAATTGGCAGCGCTAAAACCAAACGATACCTGTGTGGTGATTGGTTGTGGTCCGGTAGGAATAATGGCTATAAAAGCAGCTAAATATTTTGGATGCAAAAAGGTTTTTGCTGTTGATGGTATTGATTTCAGATTAGAATTCGCTAAACAGAATGGTGCAATTCCTATCAATTATCTGAATGAAAATGTTGTTGAGAAGATCCTAGAACGAACAAATGGAATTGGAGCAGATTCAGTCATTGAAGCCGTGGGAAGTAAATCATCTATGAAAGCGGCTTTCGATATTCTTCGTCCCGGTGGCATTTTAGCTTCTGTAGGAGTTCAAGCCTTTGATCAACTTCCTTTTTCTCCGCCTGATATGTACGACAAAAATATTATCCTGAAAGCTGGAAGGTGCTCTTCCCGTTTTTATGCTGAAAAACTTATCCCACTAGTTCAAAACGGAGATCTTCAACTTACTGATGTCATAACCCACACTTTCGATTTGAACGATGGAGTAGAGGCTTATCGCTTTTTTGACGAAGAAAAGGATAAGTGTTTAAAAATTTTACTGAAGCCTTAATTATGAAAAAGAAAATCTTCTTAGCTTTATTAGCGTTTCTTGCTATTCACTTTTTTACTTGGTCGTTATGGGGGGATAAAAAACTTTTGCAAAAAGGGTTTACAGTATTAGAAAATAATGCCGAATGCTCCGATACATTTAGTAGACAAGAAAAAACTGAAAATTATGATGAGAGTGGTATTAACTATAAAGTGGATAGAGTTTATATAGACCGAATGAGCAGAATAAATAATGCTGATAGTGTTAAGAATATAACTGTGAATGGAAGCTTAAAGCAGGTATTCGGATATAAAGAAAGTATTTTTGAGAACTTTGACATTGCAAGCGACTCTACGAATACTATTTATCAATTGCTCATAGTATCCAAGGAATGGATTCCCTCTAATCCATACCTTCAAGATGCTACTTACAGTTGTTGGGTTTTGGGAACAGATTATGATATTTCATACAATCCCTACTTAATTTGGGTCTTCTATGGATGGACGGACATATCTAATACTTATTTTAGACGACTCCATAAAGAGTTTTTTGAATACTAATTATCAACTGTGCCATTTTAGAATATTCCTAATTCAAGTATTCTTCATTCCTGTGCTAATTCTTGATCGTACCGATCATTGCTGTGCTTTCAACAAAATGGAGTTGCTCTACTTTATCCATCAGTAAAGGCTCGTTTCCCGGCTCTGCTTTTAAGGTGACCGTTCTCGGCTGATCTGAGATAATTTTATAAGCTACATCTCTGAACTCACCCATTAATTTCTTCAGCTTTTTTTTGTTGATGGAATAATCAAATTCAACAAAATAAGTTTCAAACGGTGTGGTTTCATTTAAGATCTGCTCTTTTTGTTCTTCTGAAAGCGAAGTCCCTTCTAATAATCTCTCAAGCTTCAAAGCTTCGTTCTTTGATGAACCTGAATAAAATGCAGTTACATTTTTATGATTACTCAGCTTTTCCACACTTTCTTCAGATGGTGAGTTTACAATTGAGATCACCATTGGCTTTATGTGCTCATCCAGAACAGAGATTTCCAGCTTTCCGAATTGATCCCTGATAAATCCCGGAGAAACGGTATCAGACAGATACGCTACAAACATTCCCTCAACAAATGTGTATCCACCATTCTGGGCATCTTCAATAGAACTGTCATCTATTACTTGTGCACTCACAATAGTGGAGAAACAAAAAACTAAAATCAAAGAGGTTAGTGACCGTACCATAATCCATTGTATTTGTTATAACTTAAATAATCAACAATAGAATAGGTAAAAAAGTCTATTAAACCTTATTTTTAAGAAATTAAAGCAAAAGAACATTTCATGTCATCAACGGCAACTGCCGATTCTCCTATTCTTAAAGAAGCAAAGAGAAGACGTACATTCGCAATTATTTCTCACCCGGATGCGGGTAAAACAACACTCACAGAAAAGCTGCTACTCTATGGTGGAGCTATTCATGAAGCGGGTTCAGTTCGTGCCCGTAAAGCTTCACATCACGCTGCATCAGATTGGATGGCCATAGAAAAGGAACGTGGTATATCGGTGACTTCTTCCGTAATGCGTTTCGAAAAAGACGGCATCAAGTACAACTTATTAGATACTCCAGGTCACAAGGACTTTTCTGAAGATACACTACGAACATTGGTTGCAGCTGATTGTGGATTGATGGTAATTGACGTTGCAAAAGGAGTTGAGGAACAAACTGAAAAGCTGTTTGAAGTCTGTAAGCTTCGTGAAGTTCCCGTAATTACATTTGTGAACAAGTGTGACCGTCCCGGTATGGATCCACTCGAAGTTTTAAGTAATGTGGAATCTAAACTAGGAATTGAAGCTGTTCCGGCCAGCTGGCCAATGGGCTACGGGCAAAAATTTCAAGGGATTTATGATGTGATCGGTGGACAAGTACATGTATATGAAAAAGCTGATCACGGTACAAAGAAAGCCATAACGGAGTCAATGTCGGTAGAAGATGCGCTCGCACAAAGCAATCTTTCGGATATGGAAAAAGACGCTTTTCGTGAAGAAGTTATGCTCATAGAAGACATGTATCCGAATATGGATAGAGAGCTTTACAGCACCGGAAAAGTTACTCCGGTTTTCTTTGGTTCAGCATTAAACAATTTCGGACTGGATGTGTTTCTTAACTATTTCCATCAACTTGCTCCTTCTCCTCAAATGTACGAACAAGCCGAGGGTGGAGAGCGCTCTATTGATGATGCATTTTCAGGATTTATTTTTAAGATGCAGGCAAATATGAATCCGGGTCACCGCGATTGTGCGGCTTTCATTCGGGTTGCATCAGGAAAATTCCAGCGTGGACAAAATGTAGTCATCTCTCATACCGGCAAGAAAATTAAACTGGCAACACCTCATACTTTAATGGGTGACGAGCGCCAATTAATGGAAGAAGCCTATCCCGGAGATATTGTTTCTATTTTCAATCCCGGTGATTTCAGAATTGGCACAACTATTTTCGAGAAAAATAATGTCCGATTTGATGTAATTCCATTGTTCACCCCTGAACATTTCCAAAAAGTAGCTACTAAAGATCCGTTCAAGAGAAAACAACTTCGTGAGGGTTTACAACAACTTTCAGAAGAAGGAGTGGTTCATGTATTTGAAGTCCCAAATGGAGTTGGTAACGAACTTTTATTGGGAACGGTTGGTGTGTTGCAATTTGAAGTTGTTGAACACAGAATGCGGGAAGAATACAATGTAGAACTCGTTAAAACTCCTGTTTCTTACTATTGTGCCAGATGGTTGCCGAATGATGAACCTGAAGTTATTAAAAAACTTGAGGCAAGTTATTCAACGCATGTAACTAAAGACATGGAAGAAAATCCTATTGTGCTATTCGAGTCTATGTACGCGCTCAATCAGGCAGAAGAAAAAGTAGGCGCTCAGCATTTATTTAAGTTCAAGCAAGGCTAGATAATTAGGAATAAGTCAATATGAGAATTAGGAATATAGGCTCTTCAACCTGTTCGTAATTTATCTATTCCATATTCTCTTATTTTCCTCCATTAGCCTGAAGATCCTGAATGCATTGAGAATCGAGCTCGGGTACATTTCCTCCCATGAGATTGCTTGCAAAATCTGACGTACGAACTGCAAAATACATCAAGCAGGTGTCCACATCACAATGAGCGCCATTAGCCTCATCATGATGATCTTGTACTGCAGGCGTTCCCTTGTTTACTAATCCAAGAATATGACCAAATTCGTGTTGTAGAACCGTTGTCTCTATAGTTTCCCTGCTTGGCTGATTGAATCCTCCTGAGTTTTCATCGATCGTTCCACCTAACAAAGCCATGGATGTGTTGAAGTATGCAAATCCCAATACATTTTCCTGTTCAAATTGTCCGTCAAGAATTAAAAAATAGGCAGCAATTGCATTTCCTTCTGTATATGTATCTCTGTGCTCTTTTTCCACATCAAATGCTTCCTGCGCTGTATAAGGAGAATTTCCCGGTGATGGTATTTCATCGTCTAACGAAATTGATATACTTGCCTTGTTGAGCCTGTTTTGCAGGAATGATCTTAAATTGCTTAATGCAGACTGCGTTGGCCGGAATCCTTCAACATAATCAATTTCTATAGTTAGGTTGTTGAAGCTAGTGCCGGATAAAAAATCATTGGCCGATTCCCCCACATTTAGTCTACTCGAAAACTCATTTCCGTTTTCGTTTCCACTATTACTTCCACCTTTACTGCACCCAAATAAAACAGTAGAAATTATAATTATAAGCCCGAAGAAAATTTTATTGTATTCCATAGTTTATTAAAGCCTTATTTCACTAAAAATGTTCCATATTAATAATCATATAACCATTTTGTAAAGATCTTCAATTCCGCTTTATAAGCCGCTAAAAAGTCCATAGTTTAAGGTTCGCAAAAAAATTAATGCATCTATACTAAAATTGATTACTGAAACTAAGGTTTCCGAGCAAGTAAAAATTATTAAAGCCGATCTAGATAACCCTAAACATGCTGCTGATATTGTAAATATCGTAGATTTGTTTGCCAAAGATCCCATGGGTCAGGATGAAGCACTCAGCGAAGAAGTAAGAGTTGATATGATCGCTGAAATGAAAAAAATCCCTACTACAATGACCTATATGGCATATCATGAGGAAAAAGTACTTGGGATTGTAACCTGCTTTATTGGTTATTCAACCTTTACAGCCAGCAAAACTTTCAAAATTCATGACGTAGCAGTTCACCCTGATGCAAGAGGAATGGGAGTTGGAACAAAACTTCTGGACGCCGTTCATGACGAAGCAGAAAAAATGGGATGTTCCAAAATTACCCTCGAAGTTCGCGAAGATAATCCCGCACAGAATCTCTATGAAAGAGAAGGATTTGAGTACGGCGAACCGAAATGGTGGTTTATGACGAAGGAATTGGATTAAGAGTTTTTCGTTACCTCTTTCGCGTCCTCAGCCAAACCAAGTACAGCCTGCTGGTATAATTCGCTGTTGTTATATCTGAGAATAGCGTCTTCTACACTTCCGGTTATTTCCTTGAAATGAGCCAGGTATTTACCTACTGAGTAAATATTGTTGCTCATATCGTAAAGATCATCTCCGACAAACCAACGGTTTAGTGACCAGGGAATAAACTGTGCATATGACATTGCTCCGGCATAACTTGATTTAAGAGCCAAAATATCTACTTCTCTTTTATTTGCCCACTCGATTAACTCTTCTAACTGTGCAAGAGCAAATTTTGACCGGTGACCTTCTTTGATCATAGATACATATGCATTAAAAGGATTGTACTTCCCTTCGTACTTACCAAATTCAGATTCCACTCCTAATATCCCAATGATCACTTCTTTAGGAATACCGTATTCTTTTTCTGCCTTTGCCAGATCTTCTTTATGCAATTGGTAAAAGGAAGCGATCTTGTTTTTCTTATTGTCATAGCCCAACACCTTCTGATATTTTTCGAAACTGTCGATCTTGACCTCAGCAGAGCGGGTGAATTTTTTAGTGATCCCGATGATCAATTCAAATCTGGAATCTTCAAAATAAGGTCGGATATCCACACCTTTTTTCTCGAAGTGCTCTATCAATCTTGCTTTGTATTCCTCATCGGGGTTACTCGCTGCATTTGCAACCGCATTCCATCCAAAAACAATTAAGAGGAGCGCAAAAACTCCCTTCTTTAAATTTGATCCTATCATATTATTGTACCGTCCTGATCTGTAAAATGATTTCCTGATGATAATAAAACTGAATCGAAGTAGAAATAGTATTTTGTGAAAGGTTGTTTTATTTCATTTCAATTCTAAGCTAAAATCTTATTTTAGATCAACTTTAAGTGCTTTTAAAATGGACAAAAGAAATATTGGACGCATTGCCGAAAAAGAATTCAGCACTTGGTGCTCACAAGTTGGTATTACTTGTAATCCATCAATAGAAGACGATGAAGCTTGGGATTTTATAATCGAGTTTGGCTTAAATGAAAAAGATTTCACGACGCAGGATGAAGTGAGCCCCGGGATCAAATCCTTCATACAGGTTAAAGCCTCTGATTCTGTAAATAGTAATAGAAATATCACGCTTCGAAATTGGCAGAAGATGATTAAAAATTCTTATCCAGTTTTTATTTTGAGAATTGAGTTTGATGACCATAAAGATCCACAAAGAGGTTATTTAATTCATATTGGTTCCGAGCTTATTTCAAAGGGATTAAAAAGATTAAGAGAGATTGAAGATGGAATGGAGTTTTTATTAAAAAGAACGATGTCCTACACTATTGATGATGAGTCTCTTTTAAACACTCTTGATGGAAATGAAATTAAAAGTAAAATTGAAAAAATTATTCCAAATGGAATTAATAAATATATACAATGGAAAAGTAATTTCGTTGAGACCATCGGGTACGAAGAAGAAGAGCTAACATTCAAAATTCCTCTAAAAAAAGGAGTTCACCCTTCTGAAGAATTACAAGACTTATCATTAGGTCTAATACCTTATCTTGAAGTTGAAAGTGCTAAAACTAGAAAGAAAAGGTTCGGAAAATACTCTAAAGAAATCAGTCTTGGCCCTGGAAAACTTACAATGAATATTGAACCTTATTCTAAAGCTACTTTAGTTTTAAGAACTGATGATTTTCTGGATGAGTTAGATATAGAACTAGATCTTTATAAACCCAAAGGCATAAATAACCTGCCAAAGGACAAATTAAAGTTCGTTGTTAAAGACAAGAATTTATCTTTACAAGTTAGTTATAAAACTAAAAATATTCGTTTAGACTTCTCTTTACCCGATCCAAAAGAAGAAACAGATCTATCAGAATACAAATCATCAAGCAGTTATTTATACATGCTTTCACAGGCAAAGAATAGGGGCTCAGACTTATTAGCTGAAATAATGGTAGATGGTGTAAGTATTTTGAAATTTAATCCAGTAATAAATTTTCAAAACGAAGAGTATGCTTTATTAAATGCCAGATCTATTAAGCTGGGTTTAGATATCGCTGATTATTTTAAAATTCCGAATTATATATCAGATTCCGACATTCTAATAAAGCAAGTAAAAAGGCTTGAGTTTTTGAAAAATTTAATTGACGGAAATGAGGGACGAATTCGTTTAGAATTTTGGTCTGAGGATCTTTTACCTGATACTAAAGTTGGTTTCGCTTTCCCATTTGGTTCAGTTTTTGGAGGTTTTAAACTTTTCCAAGGAATTTATGTTATTTCTAAACCTGAATTAAGGAGTAAAAAGAATAAAGACCGAAAAGATTATTTAATTGAATCTGATAATTACGGGAAGACTATAAAAACTTACTTCAAAGATAATTTGCCAAAAAAGACTGAAAACAAAAAGCTTTTAGTATTGAAGAAAGCTTCGAAATCAATAACTGATAAAAAAGGAATTGATGAGTTTATATTTCTTTTAAATTAAGATGAGAATAGATAACTCGAACTTCAATACAAAATCCCTTATCTTTTGAGTCTTGGCGAATTTGCTAATTCTACTCTTAAACCGGATTCAGAAATTAGTGATAAGCCACGGAAACACGAAAGCACAAAAATGTGTTTTCTTTCGTGATTTTGTGCTCTAGTGGCAGAATCATCTGAATCTTGAAAAAATCATTAAAAGGAAATCATGGCAAAAGAATTTGATGTATGTGTAATCGGGTCGGGACCCGGCGGATATGTAGCTGCAATCCGTGCATCACAACTTGGTTTTAAAACCGCAATCGTAGAAAAAAGACACCTTGGTGGTGTTTGTTTAAATATCGGATGTATTCCAACTAAAGCGTTACTTCGCTCTGCAGAAGTTATGGAATCTATTCAGCATGCCGATGACTATGGAATTTCTGTTAAAGATGTAAAAGCTGATTTCGGCGGCATGGTTAAAAGAAGCCGTGGCGTTGCCAACAAAATGAGCAAAGGTGTTCAGTTCTTAATGAAAGCGAACAAGATCGATGTTTTCATGGGAACGGGTGTTTTCAAGTCAAAATCAGAGCTTGCTGTAAACGACGAAAAAGGAAAAGAAACTGAAAGCATCAAAGCCAAGCATTTTATAATTGCTACAGGTGCTCGTCCTCGTCAACTTCCTAATCTGGAGATTGACGGTGAAATGATCATCGATTCTGAAAAGGCGATGACTATGGAAAAGCAGCCTAAGAAAATGGTGATCATCGGTGCCGGTGCAATCGGCGTTGAGTTCGCTTACTTCTATCACACTTTAGGAACAGAAGTAACGATCGTTGAGCTACAAAAAACTTTGGTTCCTGTTGAAGATCAGGATGTTGGAAAAGAGCTTGGTAAGATCTATAAGAAAAAAGGCATGAACCTGATGCTGGAAAGCACAGTAGAAAAAGTTGAGAAAAAAGGTTCTGGCGTTAAAGTGACTGTTAAAACCAAAAAAGGCGAGGAAGTGATCGAAGCTGATGTTGTTCTTTCCGCTGTTGGTGTTACCGGAAACGTTGAAGGTCTTGGTCTTGAAGATATCGGCGTAAAAGTTGAACGAGGTGCAATTGTTGTAGACAAATCTGATTACTCAACAGGTGTTGACGGGATTTATGCAATTGGTGATATCATCGGTGCTCCTTGGTTGGCTCACAAAGCTTCGCATGAAGCAGTTGTACTTGCTGAACAATTAGCAGGTAAAAATCCTAAGCCAATTAATTATGGAAACATTCCGGGCTGTACCTATTGTGAGCCTCAGGTTGCTTCTGTTGGTTTAACTGAAGCTGCTGCCAAAGAAGAAGGCTATGACGTTAAAGTCGGGAAATTCCCATTATCAGCAAGTGGTAAAGCTACTGCACTTGGACATGAAGAAGGCTTCGTAAAAGTTGTATTTGATGCTAAATACGGCGAATGGTTAGGTCTTCATATGATCGGATTCGGTGTTACCGAAATGGTTGCTGAAGCAGTTGTAGCCCGTGATCTGGAAACTACCGGACATGAGATTATCAACGCTGTTCATCCGCATCCAACATTATCTGAAGCGGTAATGGAAGCTGTTGCTGAAGCGTATAACGAAGGTGTTCACTTAGGAACTCCGGTTAAGAAATAAATTCACTGATGTGCTGATTAATTTTTGATTAGCACTGATGAAAGTCCCCTCTTGAGAGGGGATTCAGGGGTGTGTCAGAATTTTATGAACACACTTTATGAACAAAATATTATTGGCTCCCTTGTGGAGCCATTTTTGTCTATGAAAAAAACCATCGAACTATACGATCTCGATTTAAAATCCTACCAACCGGTTTGGGATTTGCAGCACAAGATCCAGCAACGAATCATTGATGAGAAAAAACTGGATAGGATTGGTGAGTTTGAAGGCAAGAGAAAAAATGATGTGCTACTTTTTGTAGAACATCCGCATGTGTATACCCTTGGAAAAAGCGGTGCTGAAGAAAATATGCTTCGATCACTTCTTGAACTTCAGGAACAACAAGCTGAGTATGTAAAAACCAATCGTGGCGGAGATATCACTTACCACGGACCAGGACAAATTGTTGGTTATCCGATTTTGGATCTTGATCGATATTTTACTGACATCCATAAATACCTTCGTTTTCTGGAAGAAGTGATCATTAAAGTTTGTGCGGATTATGGTTTTGATGCACAAAGAATAGACGGACTTACCGGCGTCTGGATCGGTGAGCAAAAGATCTGTGCAATGGGAATCCGCTGTTCCCGTTGGGTAACCATGCATGGTTTTGCACTTAATGTAAATACGAACTTACAATATTTTAACAACATCGTCCCCTGTGGTATTGAAGACAAAGAAGTAACCAGTTTAGAAAAACTTTTAGGTACAAAAATTGACATCGAAGAAGTAAAAGAAAGGATCGTTACACACTTCGAAAATGTTTTCGAGGTAAGCATTAAACCAAGCGGTACTCAAACAGAACTAGAGAAGAATTTTTTGTAACTTTATGCTTCTTGATTTGTCATTTCGACAATACCGAATGGTATGGAGAAATCTGAAAGTTGAACTTATAGCTTAATCTTTAGATTTCTCGTTTCACTCGAAATGACAGAGACAAATTTTAGAAAAATATGATCAAAGAACTAGACGTAGTAGAAAAGAAATCAACACAGCGCAGACCGGAATGGCTTAGAGTTAAGCTTCCTTCTGGAGGTAAATTCAAAGAAGTTCTGGATACTATTAATGAGAATAAGCTGAATACGGTTTGCTCTGAAGCTCGCTGCCCGAATATGGGAGAATGCTGGGGCGCCGGAACAGCAACATTTATGCTTCTCGGCGATGTATGTACTCGTTCTTGTGCATTCTGTGCTATTAAAACAGGTCGCCCGCCTGCAGAGTTAGATTGGGATGAACCGGCTCGTGTTGCTGATGCTGCTGCAAAAATGAAATTGAAACACGTAGTTCTAACATCTATCAACAGAGACGACAGAAAAGATGGTGGCGCACCGATCTTCGCAGCAACTCATACTGCTCTCCGTGAAGCAATTCCGGGAGTAACCATTGAGTCTTTAATTCCGGATTTCCGTGGCGTTTGGGATGCCCTCCAAATCGTAGTCGATACTCCTCCGGATGTACTGAGCCATAATCTGGAAACTGTTCCGAGAAAATACAGACGTGTTCGCCCTCAGGCTAAATATGAGCGTTCTTTAGAACTTCTGCTCAGAGTTAAAGAAGAAGGCATCCGCTCAAAAACCGGGATCATGGTTGGTCTTGGAGAAACTCGTGAAGAAGTAATTGAGTTAATGCAAGATTGTGTGGATCATAAAGTAGACGTTCTTACCATCGGCCAATATATGCAACCAACCAAAATGCATCATCCTGTTGTTGATTGGGTTCATCCTGACCAATTTGCTGAATACAAAGAGATCGGTGAAAAATTAGGTATTGGTCATGTGGAAAGCGGACCTTTAGTTCGTTCATCTTATCACGCAGAAAGACACGTTTAATTTTTTTCTTATACTTCAGATAGTATCTTGGGGTAAATTAAAAATACATGCTAGCAACACTTACTGTTTTAGGAATCAGTTTCGTATTAGGATCTATTCCATCCGCAATTTGGGTGGGAAAGCTCTTTAAAGGGGTAGATGTTCGTGAACATGGTAGTGGAAATGCGGGAACTACCAACACCTTCCGGGTTTTAGGGTGGCCTTCGGGAGTTACTGTTTTCACCATGGACTTTATGAAGGGTTTTGTTGCTTCCTTTTGGGTAAGCGCTTTAGCCTGGGATATGTTTGCCGGACCACTTTCTCCACCAAACTGGGAAGTCGATGCTTTCTTAAAAATAAGTTGCGGACTTTTTGCAGTAGTCGGACATATGTTCCCTCTTTTTGCTAAGTTTAAAGGTGGAAAAGGGGCCGCAACTGCTTGTGGAATGCTGTTCGGAATTGAGCCTATTTCCATCGGGATCTCTTCCATAATTTTTGTCACAACGATTCTATTAACAAGATATGTTTCTCTTGCTTCAATACTTAGTTCATTTTTCTATCCTGTTAGTCTGATCGTGATGAAGTATGTGTATGGATTCGATAAGTTAGTGGACGGAAGTATGGTTATTTTTGGTGCTTTGGTGGCTACAGGAATTATTGTGAAGCATAAATCCAATATCAACCGACTTCTGGCAGGTACGGAAAGTAAAGTGGGCTCTTCAAAGAAAAAAGAAACACAGAATCCGGAAGAAAACCCGGAAACCAAAAATGAACAGGTTGAAGTATGAGGAATGTCACCATTATTGGGGCCGGAAGTTTTGGAACAGCACTGGCAACAGTTTTAGATACTGCCGGAAATAATGTTCAGATATGGGCTCGTGAAAAAGAAGTGGTTGATAGTATCAATAACAACCATCGAAATCCTTCTTATCTGTCTGACATCCGGTTGCCAGCTTCTATTAAAGCGTATGACGACCTAGAGCATTGTCTTCGTGATCAGGATATGATCCTGTTTGCAACTCCTTCTCATACATTAAGAGAACTCGCTGCCAAAATAAAACCGTGTCTGGATGGGCATGAGATCTTAGTTACCGTTTCCAAGGGAATCGAGAACGACACTTTCAAAACCATGTCACAGATCCTGGTTGAAGTAATGGAAGGCGTCACTTTTGAAGACAACATTGGTGTTCTTTATGGCCCCAGCCATGCCGAAGAAGTCTCTCATCTAAAACCTACTACCGTAGTTGCAGCTTCTTATTCCACAAGAACAGCAAGAATTATTCAGGAAACTTTTCTCACTCCAATGTTCCGGGTTTATTTGAACAACGATATTATCGGAGTTGAGATCGGCGGATCTGTAAAAAACATTATGGCCATTGCAGCCGGAATTATTGATAGTGCAGAATTAGGCGATAACGCTAAAGCTGCATTGATAACCCGAGGACTTCATGAAATGAAACGAATGGGTGTAATGATGGGCGGTTATGCGGAAACTTTTTCCGGATTAACGGGGATGGGAGATCTTATTGTTACCTGTACTTCAAAGCATAGCCGTAACAGATATGTAGGCTCACAAATTGGACTTGGCAAAAAACTGGATGAGATCATTGACAGCATGAATATGGTTGCAGAAGGTATTAAGACAACTAAATCCGTTCGTGACTGGGCTAAGCGTAATAATGTTGATATGCCTATCACTTGCGCGGTTTACCGGGTTTTATTTGAAAATGAAGACCCTAAAGACGCTTTGAATGCGTTGATGACAAGAGACCCTAAAGACGAAGTTTCTATATAATAGAGCACACTGACCTTTGTCAGATTAATATCATGAAAGACGAGTACGAATTATATTTACAGAATTCAGATTCAGTTACTGTTTCTGAGATGAAACTCAAAGACCTTAAGAATCTGATCGCAACAGGAGAAAGCTCTTTTCTCGAATTTAAACACAAAGTTGCTTCCCCCGAAAAAATTGCCAAAGAAATGGTTGCTTTCGCCAACACTAATGGAGGCAGAATTATTATCGGGGTAGATGATAACGGAGATATTTCGGGCATAGAGAGCTATTACGAAGAAGAATTCTGGTTAAGACAAGCTGCTGAAGATGTGTGTGTACCGGCTCTCAATATCAATATTGAAATGGTGCATGCCGGGAAAAAAGATGTTATGATTGTTGAAATTCCTGAATCAGAAAACAAACCCGTAGCAGTAAAAGGAGAATCCAAGAGAACCGTATATATTCGTCAGGGTGATGAAAATATCATCGCGACAGACGACAGAGTTGAAGTGTTAAAAAACAAGGCCTCTACTACAGGTGTTACTTTTGAATACGGCGAAAGAGAGCAGCAGTTATTCCGGTTTTTAAATGAATATGGTGATATCACCATTGAACGATTTTCTATCATTTCGAATATTACAACCTATAGAGCCGAACGTATTCTTGTTGATATGGCAAGTGCGGGAGTCCTGGATATGTTTGAACAAAAAGGCATAGTTCATTATACATTTTCGCATAAAAATTTGTAATTTTGACTTGTTCTAAATAAGGAGAGCAATGACTGATCAAGACGAAAATCTAGACGATATTATTTCCTCACTCATCGATGTGGATGAAGAAGAAACATCACCCAACAAAGAGGAAAAACAAGAGTTGACCGGCGAGCCCGTAACTCTTACAGAAAGAGCTTCTAAACAAGTTAAGGCGATTATTGAAAAAGAAGGACTGGATGACAATCTCTATCTTAGAGTTGCTGTAGAAGGTGGTGGATGTTCGGGATTGAGCTATAAATTAGGATTGGATTACCGAACGGAAGATGATGTGGCTTTTGAGAACTACGGAGTTGAAGTAATTGTAGCCTCTAAACACCTTATGTATTTAGAAGGAATTGAGATCGACTATCCTGATGGATTAGATGCTCGTGGGTTTACCTTCGACAATCCCAATTCCGTTGAAGATTGCGGATGCGGAACCAGCTTCTCTATCTGATTTTATTTTCCATACATTTGAACCTAAACTCAATATTTATTAAATAATATTGTAAGGTTTTCCGTTTAACCTGTCTTACTGTATGTGAAAAAGAGGTCTTCATATAAATTCCCTGTCGAACAGTTCCCGGCACTTCGGGTAGTGCTTCTTTATATTCTCGGAATTCTCTGTTCTCAATTTTTTCAGATAAACCTGCTCGTTCTCATATTTTCCTCAATTGGTTTAGCAGCTACCTATTTCACTTTCGAGGCTCTTTCGAAGAAAACGGTTTCTATCCGGTTGACCAGAACATCTACTATTCTGTATTGTCTGATCATTTTTACTGCCGGGTTTACAATTAACTCCATTGATTCAAAGAAAAATCAGTCCGCTGTTGAGATGCTTATATTTGATTCGGAGTGGGCAGAAATTCAGGTTTCAGGCAATGTTCTCTCTATATCCAAAAACAGTTCAGGAGATAAGAGACTCGACCTTGCTGTAACTAACACAAAGCTTTCCGACTTTACTTCTGAAATGAAGTTCAAAAGCAGAATACTTTGGGATAACGAACTACCGGTAGAACTTGGCGATCAAATTGAAATAGCTGGGACTGTAATTCCGGTCTCTGAACCCAGAAATCCTACTCAATTTGATTACAAGGCTTTTCTTGAATCCAGAAATATTTATACTCAAATAAGAGTTGATTCTGTAGTACGAATCAATCCGGACTCTTCCTTATTCAGCTGGATCTCAATTCGAAAAAAAGCACTCAAATTGGTTGATCAGAATTTTGATTCTGTAACAGCGCCTATCGCAAAAGCATTACTTCTAGGTTATAAAAATGAACTGGAAGGAAATACTAAACAAGCTTTCGCCAGATCAGGATTATCACATATTATGGCCGTATCAGGCTTGCATGTTGGTTTAATCATAGCTCCTTTCTGGTTGATCATCCCTTATTTCTGGACCAAAAAACACGGCACAAAAATTGGCTTGACGCTTCTGATATTGATTCTGATTTTTTATGCAGGACTCACCGGTTTTTCGGTCTCGGTTCTACGCGCTTCTGTAATGGCCGTTCTTTTAACTTATGGCAAACTGTTTTCCAAAAGCAGTGATTCTCTGAACTTAATGGGCATTGCAGCATTGGTGATCCTGCTATTTGATCCTTCTCAACTATTTGAAATTGGGTTTCAGCTTTCTTTCAGTGCCGTTCTAATAATTCTTTTAGTGCTTCCTGTAATACAAAACTTAATTCCTTACTGGGTTCGCATAAAATGGTACGGCGCCCCGGTTATGGTCATTATCATTTCACTCGTGGTCCAACTTGGACTCTACCCCCTTCAGGCTTTTTACTTCGGTGAAGTATCCCTCATTAGTCCGCTCGCAAATGCGTTATTCGTTCCTTTGCTAAGCATTATCGTTCCACTTTCTCTTTTAGCTTTGATAATAAGTTCTGTAATTCCTGCTGTTGGTTTCTTCATAAATTACCCTTCACTAGTCTTTCTGGGAGTCCTTAACGATTTTGTTTCTTTTTCTTCTCAACTTTCTCAGTCATGGTTTGAGGTACAAAAACCCGGTATTTTGATCTTTCTTTTTTGGATCTCTTTTGTCTTAATGATCGGTTCATGGAGAAATCCCAATATAAAATGGAAGCTGATGGCAGTTTCTTTGTTCTTTCTGTTCTTTGTTCCTCTTGATTCGGTTTTTAAAAAATTTGAATCTCCAAAAATGATAGTTACAATTCTTGATGTGGGTCAGGGAGATGCGACCTTCTTGCAAACTCCGAACGGGAAAAATATACTAATCGATGCAGGAGTTTGGAGTCCCGGATCCAATTCCGGAAAACAGATTTTACTTCCTTTCTTTAAAGAAAACAATATTCAGAAATTGGACGCCATATTTCTTTCTCATCCTCATGCAGATCACATTGGAGGCATAAATGATCTTATAAATGAAACTGAAATAGACACTATTTATAACTCCGGATTTGAATATGAATCAAATTTATATCGCAATTATATAAAGCTGGCTAAATCAAGAGAAATTCCGGTTGTTTCACTTAAAGCAGGTACCAAAGTCTATCTCGATGAAAATCTGCTCATCTTAGTGCTCGGTCCCGAAAAAGGAAAATTCAACAATGATCCCAATCAACATTCTTTAGTTTTAAACATAATTCATGGCGAAAACGAATTTTTGTTCACCGGTGACGCTGGGGAAGATCAGGAACGTAGGTTGGTAGAAAATTACGGACATCTTTTGGATACAGATTTTCTGAAAGTGGGACATCACGGAAGCAAAACCAGCTCCGAATTATTTTTTCTAAAGGAAGTTACTCCTGACATTGCTGTTGTCTCTGTTGCCGAACGGAACCGATTCGGTCATCCTCATCCGGAAGCTGTAGAAAGATTAGAGTCCACTCAATCTGAGATCTACTATACCAGCCGGGATAAAGCCTTAATATTTGAAAGCGACGGCAAAAGTATTCAGCGAGTGAAATGGTATTAAACTACGCCTCCTTATAATATCTCCATAAGTTCAGAATTGTTAGTTTAGAAACACAAAATTCAATTTTCCATAAAATGTGTTTTACATAATAATCCCGTATTTTAGGGAACTAATTAATCATTATAGAGCTACACCATAAAAATTAATGGACCAAACGGAACGACCGAGCTTTGAAGAGGCTTTAAATAAGCTGGAAGAAATAGTTTCCAAATTAGAGGATGAGTCCATTACTCTGGAGGAATCTGTTAATCTGTATGAAGAAGGGGTAAAACTCTCCAAATTTTGTACAGAAATCCTAAACGATGCTGAACTTCGTATTGAACAGGTGAATGAAGTAAATAGTTAACAAATTATGGAACAGAACATACCACAACCGGGTGAGCTTTTATCTAAAATAAATACTCCTGAAGATCTTCGAAAACTTGATCCAAAAGAACTTCAGGATGTTTGTGATGAACTCCGGAATTATATCATCGACATGGTTTCCGTTTATGGCGGTCACTTTGGAGCCAGTCTTGGTGTCGTAGAGCTTACAACCGCTATCCACTATGTATACAAAACTCCGGAAGATCGTTTGGTTTGGGATGTTGGCCATCAGGCATATGGACATAAAATTTTAACCGGACGACGAGAGCAATTTCACACAAACCGTTTGTACGGTGGTATTTCAGGATTCCCAAAACGTACTGAAAGTGAATATGATACTTTTGGTGTTGGGCATTCCAGTACTTCAATTTCTGCCGCTCTAGGCATGGCTGTGGCAAACACTTTAGATAAAGGCGATCGTAAAGTGGTAGCAGTAATTGGTGATGGTTCCATGACTGCAGGTTTAGCTTTCGAAGCTATGAATAATGCAGGAGCTATGAACAGCGATATTCTGGTTATTCTGAATGACAATTGTATGTCTATCGATCCCAATGTTGGTGCTTTAAAAGAATATTTAACGGATATAACTACGAGCAAAACCTTCAATAAAATGAGGGATGAAATTTATGATATGCTCGGGCATTTCAAATCTGCCGGTGAGAAAATGCGCAAAGTTGCTTCCAGATTGGAAAACGCTTTAACTGCCGCAATAACCCCGGGGTCCCTGTTTCGTGCACTTGGTTTTAAATATTATGGCCCGATGGACGGACATGATGTGGACGGACTCAGAAAGACTTTGGAAGATCTTAAAACAGTAAAAGGACCAAAGCTCCTTCATGTTGTAACCGTGAAAGGAAAAGGATTTGCTCCTGCTGAGCGGGAGCAAACTAAATGGCACGCATCCAGCAGTCCATTTGATAAAATTACAGGAAAGGCGCTCAACCCGGCTCCGAAAACTAAAGGAGCTCCTAAATATCAGGATGTATTTGGCGAAGCCTTAGTGGAATTAGCAGCTAAAGATGAACGGATTGTAAGTATGACTCCGGCCATGCCAAGTGGTTCTAGTCTCTGGCCAATGATGAACACTTTCCCCGAAAGAGCATTTGATGTTGGAATAGCCGAACAACATGCCGTAACTTTTGCAGCAGGTCTTGCAACCGAAGGGAAAAAAGCATTTTGTGCTATCTATTCTTCTTTTTTACAGCGAGGATACGATCAGCTAGTCCATGATGTAGCTATTCAGAAACTTCCCGTTGTATTTTGTATTGATCGTGCCGGATTTGCCGGAGCTGACGGGCCTACGCATCACGGTTTATATGATATTGCCTTTATGAGAACTGTTCCGAATATGGTAATCTCTTCTCCTCTGAATGAACAGGATCTGAGAAATATGATGTTTACTGCATCCACTTTTGAAGATGCTTCGTGGGCAATTCGTTATCCGCGTGGTAAAGCAACTGGAATGAATGTTCCAGAAGGATTTGAAGCTCTGGAAATCGGAAAAGGAATAGAACTTCGTGAAGGAGAAAATATAGCTGTATTGAGTTTTGGTCCTATTGGTAAATATGCAACTACAGCTGCTGATGATTTAGACAAAGAAGGAATTAATATCGGTCATTACGATATGCGATTTGCAAAGCCTTTGGATGAAGAACTTATTGATAAAATTTGTGAGAAATATGATCACATCATCACGTTAGAAGACGGTGCTAAAATGGGTGGATTCGGTAGTGCAGTTGCTGAGTACATCATCGAAAAAGAAAACCGTCCAAGCGTAAAAATTCTCGGTATTCCTGATGTTATTGTTGAACACGGAACTCAGGAAGAATTGCATGATGAAGTTGGAATTGGAGTTGAAGGAATTAAAGAAGCAATTAAAGGTATCTTAGTTAGACAATAATGAGATTGGTAGTTTTAATAGTTATTTGTTGCTCCGTTCTTTTTGGCTGTAACAGTAATGACTTTAAAGGATTTACATTCGGAGATGTAAAGACTATTTCAGGGGCTCCTGTTTCTAATGCTGAGATACATATTTTGTATGCAAATCGATCATCTGCAAGAAAAGTGCTGCCTTCCACTTCAATATACTTTAGCCTTCCAGTCGCCTCTGAAGTTTCTTTTTCTACAAAAAGATTTGGCTACAATGAAAAAATCGAAGGTTTTTCTGAAGTTTTATTTAGTGCAGGGCATCATACCATAACTCTTCTTGATTCTCTTTACACAAACGGTTTGTATGAATATTTTTTGGAGACAGGGGCCGCATCTTATCAAAGTAAAATTCAAATTATCCGCACTGAAGAGCAGTTGAAAAATAGTTTCATCCCACTAACTTATACCGATCGATCAGGAAGTTTTGAATTTCAAACCGCCATTTTAGGTGTAGGAGAAAAAATAGATTACACCATTGAAACTGGAGAATCGGCTTCTTATTCTATTGATGATGAAATAGAATTTATCGCTATTAAAGAAGGAGAGATTATAGCTCGCAAAACTATGCTGATTTCTAATGGAGCAGAAAACGAAGTTTCTCTGATTGTAAATTAATGAAGTACACCCTTTCCGATTTCGACTACCATCTTCCCGAAGAACTGATTGCTCAATCTCCGGCAAGCCCACGAGATCATGCAAGATTGTTGGTGTACGATCGAGCTTCTAAACAGATCAAAGACGATTTTTTCTACAATCTTGGGGATTACCTTCCCAAAGAAACCACCCTTGTTGTTAATAACAGCAAAGTAGAAAAATGCCGGCTGATGTTTGATGGTGGAAAAAAAGAACTCTTCGTCACTTCAGTCAGAAATAATAATACGATTGAAGCTTTAGTACGCCCGGGCAAAAAATTCCGTGTTGGGAAAACAGTCGAGCTTGTTGATGGAGTTACCGCAGAAGTTACTCATGTAGCAGAAGACGGGTTAAGAACGATCATTCTTTCTCATGATCTGGACGCTCCAGAACTCGAGCCATTCAAATACACACCTTTTCCTCCATATATAGAGCAGGATGAATCTCTGGCATCAGAATACCAAACCGTGTACGCAAAAGATCTTGGAAGTAAAGCTGCTCCTACAGCCGGTTTACATTTTACTGATGAATTACTAGCTAAGTTAGACACTCGCGGAATACGAAAATCAGAAGTTACTCTGCATGTTGGTTTGGGTACTTTTGCTCCGGTAAAGACAGAAAAGCTTGATGAACACATCATGCACAGCGAGTGGTATCAACTTGACAGTAAAACAGCTGATGAATTGACAACATCAGATCACATCACAGCAGTAGGAACTACGAGTGTACGAGTGCTTGAATCACTAGCAAGTAACAAACGAACGTTTGAGCCTCAAAATGGTGAAACGGATATATTCATTACTCCGGGATATCAATTCAAAGCTGTTGATTCTCTTATCACGAACTTTCATCTTCCCAAAAGCACTTTGCTAATGTTGGTTTCTGCGCTCATGGGCTTTGATGAAATGCATCGGCTTTACGAACACGCCATTAAAGAACAATATCGCTTCTACTCCTTTGGTGATGCGATGTTGATAGTTTAGGAAAGATTTTTTTGGCTTATGTACTTTTGTTCCGATACTGAGCTTCCTCAGCACAGGCTTCAGTACCAAAAACTCCCGACAAGAATTATTGACGCGAACTCCATTACATCGACTAATCATTACAAAAGGTCTTCGCTCGTATGATGCATATTCAAGCATCATCCTGTGTGTAATGATTGCTCCTTCGGAGCCGTCAATTTCATTACGTTCTTTCCTCGCCAATAATTCTAAAGGTCGGTGTAGTTGGAAGCTTTTCTCACATCTTTACGTCTATTATTAATCATCTTTTTATTTAAACTTCTTAATCGTCCAGGCCAAGCCGGTAGTTACATAAAAACCCTCCAGCGGACGTTGACCAAACTCTAATCTGTACAACAGATTTCCAAAGAAGCCAATTTTGCGGTCGAAGTTTTGTTTTTGAGTCATGGGATTTAATTGCCAGGTCATACCAGCTCTCCAGCCTAAGGTTTCTTCCACCGTTTGGGTATTTCCATTTGCTGTAACATCTACACTTGTAGGTAAAACCAAGATATCAATAAAAGGTCTGAAATTACGGGCGTAAGCAAAAGTATAGCCATCGCTGTCCTGAATATGCATAAATAGCTTTCTGGTGTATCCAAGCCCGGCATAAATCCCTTTATGGAAGATGTTTGTCACTTCATAAAAAGTGAAATTTTCTTCGTACTCAAAAGCGCTGTTTCTTAAATACAGACCACCTCTTACATTCAGCTCTGAAGTTATATCTCCCGGTAACTTTACAGTGGTATATGTATTGATGTCTTTTCCTTCTAAATAATTTCTTTCATAACTGAACGCCAACAATACCGGAACCGTAGTATTTTTAGTTTTTGAAGAAAGTGTAAACTCAACCCCGGCGTTAAACAAAAATGGAAAGCTTGTCTTTTCTAAAGAAAACAAGGAATACAAAAACAACCCTTCCGCTTTTAGTTTATCAGTTATTGGATACAAAGTCTCTGCCCCTATACTAAGAATAGAAGCTCCTGAGGTATTGTCAAATCCGGCATCTACTCCAAAGTAATGAAGCCCGAGATAACCGGATTGAACTTCAGTCGGATCTGAATAGATCTGTCGGTATGTTTTTTGTGCAAATAAACTTGCTGTTGTTGCAATAAGAGTAACTAATAGGATCGAATACTTTAACTTCATGACTAAGAAACTTGTTTAAGGTTTCTATAAAACTAACAGAAGCACTAAAGTCTGTAAATCGCCCAAACTAGGTATTCTCTTTTGTGATTAGCCGTGTAAAAGAGATACATGTTTCCTATATTTGGAGTCTGAAAAATGCACCCGTAGCTCAACTGGATAGAGTACCAGATTTCGGCTCTGGGGGTTGGGGGTTCGAACCCCTCCGGGTGTACTTAAAAGCCATGTAAGTCATTGATTTACATGGCTTTTTGTTTTTATAGGTATAATATAAGTATAACAAGGTGGAGGTTTTTTAGTAGCGGGAGCATTTATACATTAGATCTTAAATAATTTTTGTATGGAACTTATTAAAAATATTAAAGCAGTTGGTATTAATACCATAGAAAATGAAGAAGATATTCGATTCAAGTTGTTGCATCCTTTTTTGGAATCTTTAGGTTTTGACTCTTCAGAGATAATAGTTGAAAAGAATTTTACTATTAGATTAGGAAAAAGCGTAATCAATAAAACGGGTTACAAATCTGGAAGATTGGATCTTCTTTGTAAAAGAAATGCTCAAAATCTATTTGTAATAGAACTAAAAAGACCCTCATTAGAAATTACTGCTGAAGATATAGACCAAGGTATTTCCTATGCAAGACTACTAGATAATATTGCTCCTTTTACGATTATAACTAATGGAAAAGAGACCAAAATATTTGATACAGTTACAAAGCAAGATATAACAGGCAAGAAAATATCAGAGGAGTCTAAATTCTGGGCTAATAATTTAGAATTAGGGGCTGAAGACTTAACATTAAGATTTAATGCATTAAAAAATTTCATCTCATATTCACAACATAACTTAAGTGAATTTTGCAAAGGGCAAATTCAGGCTAGAATGAAGAATATAGTAAGTGATGACCCCGAAGAAAGTGCAAAATATATCAGGAAATTATATGTCCCAAGAGAAGGATTAGAGGAAACATTCGAAAAATTTATTAAAAGCAATCAATCTTTCTTTGCTCTTATTGGAGATTCTGGGGTAGGTAAAAGCAACAGTTTATGTGGTTTAGTTGAGAAGTATGTAGAGAATGAATTTGTATTATTCTACAACGGCACAGTAATTAGTGAACCACCCATAGAGCTAATAAGTAGAGATCTCAACTTGGTTTTTTCAGCGAATATTAATGTTGATAGAGTATTACTACATTTGAATGAAATAGGTAGTTCGGTCGGGAAAAAAGTCTTAATATTTATTGACTCCTTAGACGAATACTTAAATACGAATATTGCTTCTCATTTAAGCGAGTTGGCTTTAGCTACTAGTGGGCTGAGCAATATAAAGTTTTGCATAAGTTGTAAGACTAATTTTTGGGAAAGGATCCTTTTAATAAATGGTACTAAGTCATATCTATATAATGAAGTATTTCCCACTGAAAAGTCTTTAGATCAAAGACCAGGGTATAAGTTAGATCAGTTTTCATCTGAAGAGGTTCCCTCAGTAATCAAAAAATATAGAGAGTATTATAAATTTACAGGGGAGATTAGTCCATCTGTAAAAGAGACTCTTAGGAATGGATTTTTTTTAAGGGTTTTCTCGGAGCTTTTTAATGGGCATCAGGTGCCAGATAAAATTGATGACATACACTTAATCGATTCATTTCTTAAGTCTAAACTTCAAAAGATTCCAGATTATAGTGAAAACCGATCAATAAAGATTTTATCTGAATTAGGAAAGATATTTGTAGAGGCAAACAACGAACTTGATTGGTTCGATTTTAGGAAAGGTCTAGATATCGAGGAAATTTATAATGGACTGAATACTCCCTTTTTAGACGATGTTTTAGAAATCTTTTTTACTCATAATATCTTAATTAAAAATAGATTTTTTAATGATACTAAAGTTAATTTTTATTATTCAAAGATTAGAGACTATATCATTGCATTTAAAACTTATCGATTAGATAAGCTTGATACCGAAGAGTTTAAAAGTAGAATAAAGATGCTTTTAGAGAATCAATTTGGGTACAGTGCTATTTATTTCTACTCCAAGAATTGCAATAATATACAGCACATAAAAGCTCTTAATGATTATCAGGATTATAAATTCAGAGAGTATGTAACTATCTATAATAACTATTTAGATAAAAATTATTATAACACGAAAAGGCTTTTTAATCCTTATACAGATAAGGAGGTTGGAATAATTATACCTAAAGCAGGAGCGAAACTAGATGGTTGGTTTGCTTTGTTTCCATGTGGCGAGTTGGGGTTGCCAAAATTAATAGAAGTTGCAGGATATAATCCTACTAAAATCCGGAGTGGAATTAATGTCTTCACCTCATATAAAGCGAAATCTATTCATTATGGGAACTCAGAATTATTAGTAGATGATATGGAGAAAAAGGTAGAGGATGACATAAATAAAAATCTTAAGGAGATTGTTAAGGAAAGGAAACTAGATTTAAGCAAATCAACAGAGCTCTTGACTGAAGAACTTGTTCATAATATATATTTTAAAAGAAAGGAATTAAATTATAAGTCAGAGATTAAGGATTTAAGATTTCCAAGGTTTGAAAGCCTTTATCCAATTGATCTAAAAGAAATAAAAAGTATAACCGATACAGATTTCGGTTTTAGGAGACTGACGGAATTAACCAACATTTTAATAGAACGAGGAATTTCAGTATTAGATACTCACTACTTACCCTATCCAGATATTGAAATTGATCAAGTAGAAAAAGAAGTATTAAGAAGAAATTTCAAAAAAGGATTGATTCCAGATAGAGTTGAAGCTCAATTCAGCGAGGATAAAATCAAGGAGTATATAATTCACTTCTTTAAACTAGTAGATGTTGCTTATCAAAAAGTAGTAGAACATTGCTTTCCAGAGAAAAAGAAAGACTTAGTGGAATACAATAATTTCCCACATGAATTTTTAGTGTACATGGGTAAGAATGGCAGAAGACTTTCCGAAGTAACAATTGGTAAATCTCAAAAAGGAATAACTGAAATAATCTTTACGGATATTAGTCCTTTTGAAAGAAGGGACGGTTCTCCTCCTCTAAATCAATATACATGGGGTTTAGGAGCTTCATTCGAAAGTGTTACTAAGGATAGAGATGATATGTATTTAAGTCATACAATTGGTGAGTATTTGCCTATTAGATATTGGGTCTATAAGTTAATTTCGCTTGATATAGATAATATAGAAGTAAATTAAAATAGTATTCAGCGAATTATGGCGCTATAAACAAGCCAAGGGAGCCTCTCCCACTTTTCGAGGCTTTAAATACAAAATAGCTACAACGAATAAATATTGGTTTCTTAGAAATGTAGCTTAATAAAGAAAAGGAATGCACTAAAGTACACTCCTTCGAAATTCAGATAATATTTTATTAACTACTGTAGCTTAATGTATCTCTTTAACCCATTTAAGAGCCTTAACAAAAAAGCTCCAATGACCAAAAATTGTTAGTTCAAAAGGCTTTGAAATAATTTCAGTCATGTACTCATTTTCTTTTAAATATCTCTTCAAAAGTCTTCTAAGTATAATCAGCTGAATGGCTGTTAAAGACTGGTCTTCTAGTATTGTGTGACCCCAGTTCCTAGAGCACCCCCAGTAACGTCCTTGAGCTGATGCTGAATCATCTTCATCTTTACTTATATACTTAGAAAGATAAGACCCTGCCATCTTTAAGTTATCAATCTTATCTACACTTACCCCAGCATACTTGTGTAAAGTGTCTTTAGTATCCCAATATCGTTGAACTACCTGAAACCAATTTAGACCAAACCAGTCTCTCAAGAATTTAATTCTTGCATCCGATGGAATGTATAGAATGATGTGATAGTGAGGAGCACCTCTCTTTTGAAATTCAAGCTTCCATAAATACATGATTTCTGCACCAAACTTTCTTTTTACTCTTTTGAGGAAGGCGTCCAAATCTCCTTTATATATTTCTCCTTCCGTCGGAAAGTCTTTCGGATAAGTCAAAGTAATATGATAGTAGTTTGAACAGTTGTCAGGATTCAATTGGTTTAGTTTTTTCAATAGACGATATCTGGAACTCCTTGAAAATCCTTTAATATCTCCTCTCTCTCTCTTTGGCGGTTTCTGTATTTTTTTAAACCTCCAAAATTGTTCATCATTATAATCCTCTCCATGAAGCATGATCATTTCTTGCATGGCTAACTCATATTGCTCATTTACAGCTTCTCTTTTGAGTGTAAAATCATCATGAGCCCATTCTTTGCGTTGCTCATCTGTTAAGTCGAAAAGCTTCTCTTTTATATGAATAGAATTTCCATAGATATTGACTAGCCCAGACGAGTAATGCCTGTAATGTTTTTCGCTTTCCATATCTGATTGCATTAAGATCTAGGCTCAATCCTATTGTCTCTGAAATACGCCTCTATCTCATCCATGTTATAGCGTATTTTTCTTCCCTCTTTGTGGTATGGAATTCGTTTCTCAGACCTTAAATGTTGTTGGCTTCGAATAGTTAAACCTGATATCTCTTCAAGTTCCTCAGGTGAGACCCATTGCTTTTTGGAAGCGTTTCTTATTAGGCTTGGTATTTCTTCTTTAAGAAGTGGTTTAATTGTTTCTTCAATTAAGGATTTCAACTCCTCTTTTGATGGGATATAGGCATTCATATTCTTTCTCCAAATTTTAAGTTGGAGGAAACTAGTTCAGCTAGCTACAAAAAAATAAGGTGGTATATATACCACAGGTGGGAAGTAATTAATACCCTAAGTAACTCAATGCTCTATTTACTCTATCCTTTACAGTTTCTTTACTTAGGTCACCGATTAATTTAGTCTTCATTAATTCATCAACTATCTGACTTTTATTAGGTCGCCCTTCATGTGCACCGGTAAAGTGCCAATACTTTAAATATTCTTTTTCCTTTTGTTGTGCTTTTCTTATTAAATCTTGGATATAGTTTTGAATTGGTTCTTGTGGAGCACTTGGATCATCGGGTCTACCTTGATTGTTTATTTCTTCTTCAAGTTTCTTAGTAGAGATATTCTCTAATGAATCGGGATAATTTTTATTTATGATTTCTTTTAAAAGGGAGTTTAAGACGTACTTATTTATTGAGTAAGAATTTATTTCACTTTTGAGTGTTTCTATAGATCCAAAATATTCATCTGAAATATGCCAAGAATCTCCATTGTTTCTATCATAGTAAGATTTGATTGACATTTTGAATTCACTTGTAGCAAATAGATGTGTTTTAAATAGATCAGGTTTGTGAAAGCTCTTCGCTCTTGCAAGTAAAAATTTCGCTAAGTCTTTAAAAGACTCTTTATTATTCAACTCTCTTTCCAAAAATTCAATTATAACAGAAAGCTTTTCTTTTAGTGAATCTTGATTAGTTATAGTGAGTTTATCAATTCCTTCTTTTATTTGAAATAGATATGCTGTCGCTTTTACTGACCCCTCTTTTTTTGATAGAGTATTGAATTCTTCTACATACTTCTTTCTTTTCTTATCAATCATTGCAAGCCAATTGATGGTTTGCATATGTGAATTGTAAAGAGATCCCCTTTTCATATAAAGCTCACTAAAATCATTCTTTTTTTCCTTTTTTTATAAACGCTTCTTTACGTGTCAGTTTTCATTTTTTACGTATTAATCTCGTTTAAGTCATCCGTTAATTAAAAGGTATTTACGCTTTCGTCCTTTCTTTAGCTAAGTAATGTTAATTAACGGAACTTAGAGGCTAAGAGCCAAACAATTCATCCATTTCATTGTCGAGTTTCTCTTCATCAAAAGCGTTTAGATACGCTTGAGTAGTTTCAAGGTCACTATGTGCTAATGCTTTGGAAATAGAATACAAGCTTACACCTTGCTTTAACGCATAATTAGCGAAAGAATGCCTTGCGATATGCGTTGAAAGCTTTTGTTCTATTCCTGCTTCTTTTGCAATGTCCTTTAAATCGTTGTTAGCAATTGCATTCTTACTTTGTTTTTCACGATCGAAAGTTAACGGATCATTTAAGTTCTTTTCCGTATTCAATATGGGAAAAAGATAATCACTTTCCTTTTTTTGTTCGTAATCGTATAAATGGAGAATATCCCAAGACTCCTTTCTTAGCTTTATATTTTTCCATTTAGGCTCCGTATTAGATGACGTTTTACTCATTAAATATTTTAAACGGGAATCTATAATATTTTCCTTTTTTAAACGGCAAAGATCACCAAAACGAATTCCAGCGTTGTAAAAGGAAAAAAGAAAGTAATTTCTCGTATTCCATTTCGTAGAGCCTTCGATTAAATCAAGTTTTTCTATGTCCCTTATTTGCTCAATAGTTATAGCGTCTTTTTTCGGTCTCTGGTAGCTTGGTAGTTTATAATCTTCAAAAGGGTTTTCAGAAAGAAAGCCATCCTTTTTTGCACGTTTTAAAAGGTGGCTTAAACGGATAAACTTCTTTCTAATCGTATTTGATGAATTAGGTTTATCCTTATTTCTCAAGTAAGTAGAAAACCTTTCTATAAAATCACGATCAATTTCTGATATTGGAAGCGTATTTCTATTCGTAAATTCCCTTATTTGATTTACGATTACCTTTGTATTCTTTGCTAATCTGATAGAGCCTTTATCAATATGGTCTTGAATATAATTTTGTGAGTAAGTAAAGAAGTCTTTCTTATCATAGCCTTTTAATAATTCAATAACTCTCTTCGAGTTTAGCTTATCTAAAGTCTTAAGTTCAATGATTGCATCTTGTGCATTGGAATGAAGCTTTAAGAGCTCTTCATTTAAAACATCATGTCTATGATTAGAGCGTCTCACTTTTTGCTTGTCTCTATTCCAATCCGTTGACTTTACCTTAAAGCCTACACTTAGCCAAGCAGGTTTTCTATCATAAGTAATACGTAGATAGATTGGACAGTCTCCATTGGCATCTGCCTTTTGTTCTCTTATTTCAAAGTTTATAGTTGCGTTCATCTAAAAGCTTTTCGGAATAAAAGAATGAATAAATCTACTATTCTATTATTTATGTAAAGAAGGAATAAGAGAAGAGATAACATGACTATCGAAAACGTAATGTCTTGATAGATTTCACTTTCAACTAACCAATCAAATTGAAGAACAAAACTTCTAATCTGATATTCATAGCGTACAAATAGAATGTTAACTATGAAAAAGTATTGTGATATATAAAGCAAGAGATAGACCGATACTACCATCGAATCTTGAATGTAATCTACTCTGCTCTGGTTTGAATTATTTTCAACACTCATTAAATAAGGTATAACATAGGTATAACAAATAGCGCATCTTCTTGATGTTCGCTTATACCATAATACTACAAATATTGCTTAAATAGCAATTAAAGACGGGTATTGTTGTGGGCAGATTCAAGGAAATTCAAATTTCGAGTTCCTCCGGGTGTACTTAAAGCCACTTCAGTTTAATAATTGAAGTGGCTTTTCTCTATTTCTCAAATCTATTTTTAAATTCCACTTTATATGATTTTCCAACCGGAATTTCATGCTCTTTGATCGAGATCATATTCCCTTCCACATAATTTATTTTTGTGAGAGAAACCGCGCAGGAGGGCTGACCTCTAAATCAATCGACAGAGTTATTGAAACGATCTCTGAGGTCTTGCACATACACACCGATATCATTTCTTAATTCAAATAAGCGACTGTTAAATTCAGCGTAGCTTTGTTTGGTAAAATAGGCTTTGGTTTTAAGCTTTCGCATCATTTCTAATGATTGGTTTGCGAATCTAAGTGACTTTTTTGTGTAAGCTATATTAGCTCCTAAAAACTCTTGTTCGAAACCAAAAGAGTAACCACCGGCTAATTTTGCAGCAATTTTTAAGCTATCGCCTACAAACTCCAGAAATACTTTATCCTGATTTTTCGGAGGAACTGATTCTGCCCATTTTAAAATATCAACGGCGTAGAAACGTGCGTCTCTGAATAATCCGAGATTATCTAATGAACCATTATCTGAAAGAGCAAAGTCTTCGCTTAGGCTTTTCCACTCTTCTCCTGCATCAAAGTCATCATCTTCATCTGCGTCCGGAAAGTCGTCGAATTCATCAAGACCAAACAAAAAATCTTCGTCATCAAATTCATCTTCGTCTTCCCAGTCGTCTTCATCTTCAGGAAAGTAAGCTTCGTCCATCAACAGTTCTTCTTCTACATACGCTTCAAAAGCATCATCTTCACTCAGACTTTCTTTTAGAAGAGTGATCCATCTTGGCACATTTCCTTTTACATCAGACTCAATAAACTTTCTGAGTTGCTCGCTTTTTTTCTCTACTTCATTAAGATGGGCTTCCCATTGAAATTCATTCCAAAGTTCGCCGTTAAATCCATCCATGCTCATATATTTTCTCGCAAATGTGTGGGTTGTTCATAGAAAAGAAATTTTATCCATTCACGCAAGGGTACGTGGAAAAGTAACGCTTTTTGTGGATAAAAATTGGCTAAAGTCGTTCTAATACTCCAATTATTACTTGTGTCATTTTAGGCTCGGCCTGTGCAGCCGCTGCAAATATCTCTTCAAGCACTACCGGCTTCAGTGAATCCGGGAAGCATTCATCAGTAATTACTGAAATTCCAAGCACATCCATTCCCATATGAACTGCCGCTATTACCTCCGGAACTGTGCTCATGCCAACAACATCGGCTCCCAGCTGTCTCATGTATCTGTATTCAGCTCTGGTCTCGAGCATTGGCCCCGAAATTGCTAAATAGATTCCCTGATGCATTTTTAAAGAATTATCGAGCGCGACATTCTGAGCTATTTCTCTCAATCGCGAAGTGTAAGGGTCACTCATATCCGGGAATCGAGGTCCCAATTCATCGTCATTCGGACCGATCAAAGGATTGTCGCCTAAAAAATTAATATGATCAGTGATCAACATAATATCTCCGGCTTCAAAATTCGGGTTCATTCCGCCACAGGCATTACTTACAAAAAGACTATGGGCGCCAAGAGCTTTAGCTACTCTTACCGGAAATGCAATTTGTTGCATGGTATATCCTTCATAAAAATGAAAGCGCCCTTGCATGGCTACCACTTTTTTACCACCTAACATTCCGAAAAGCAATCTTCCTGCATGACTTTCGACAGTAGAAACCGGAAAGTGAGGAATATCTGAATAGCTGATAGAATCCTGAACATCTATCTCTTCACCCAGCTGACCTAAACCGGTTCCCAGTATCAACAGATACTCCGGTTGGAAATCTGTTTTTGATTCTATAAAATTTAGCGCTTCGTCTCTTTTTGAACGAAATTGTTCAACAGTGTCTAATGCCATAGTCAGTTAAAATATTGTTAGTCTATTTCGTCGAGGATATCATCAAGATGCTCTGTACCGGGAGGTAATGAGAGATCTATTTCCTCTTCTTTTTTACTTTTCATCTCTTCAGTGTCAGGCCCTTCTTCATCGAGTTCAAAACGAGGTTTTCTTTCCTCTGCCGAATCTTGTCCCGTATACAAATCTTCTTTGGGTAAATTAAAAATACCCATTTCATCTTTACCAAATTTTGATAATGATTCCTGAGAATTTTCCAGGAATGAATTCATTCCTGCGATAATCTCTTCTCTTTTTTCTAATAGCCGCTGAATGTTTTGCCGAATTTGTTGTCTTTGATGGTTGGCTTCTTTTAGAATGCCCTCAGCCTGCATCTCTGCTTTATCGATCTTGTTTTGAGCTTCAGCTTTTGCTCCATCCAGTTTCTGAGCAACTGATTCTTTGGTGGTTTGCAGCGTTTCATGAAGTGCTTCTTCAACACGCTCATAGTGACGAACGCGATCGTTTAGCTTATCGATCTGATCTTCAAGTTCTTTGTTTTTGTTAAGCAAATGCTCAACCTCGTTCGAAACCAGCGTCAGAAAAGATTGAACATCAGCAACATCAAAACCGCGAAGGGTTTTTTCGAACTGCTGTTGTTTAATTTCAAGAGGGGTAAGTTTCATTGCACGAATATTTTAAGAGTAATCTTATCAGTTAATAAAATAACACTTATTCGTTTAACATGTTCCTCAGATTAGAATCATCTTCTTTTTCATCAGAAGACCGGACTTCCTTTTCTTCGATCTCAATTTCTCCGGCATCCGAAGCCTCGGGAATTCTTATCTTTTCTTCTTCCAGGTCTGCCACAATCGATTCCAGATTAGAAATTCTGCGCTCGGTACTTTTCTTGAAGTCGCCCAATGCTTTAAAGAATTGTGGGTTTATTTCTCCCTGAGAGGTCCCGCTTTTTCTGTTGATCCATGACTTGATCAGGCTGAAAAAACCCCAAAAAAGGAATATTGAAAATCCCGTTCCAAAAACGATGGCTACTATCGAGATTATAAACTCTTCTTCAGACATAATTTCCTCTTAATTTTGAACTCTACTTCGGGTTGCTGAGTCTTCATCTTCTTCTGAATAGTACTCATCTTTTATCTCTATGTCATCTAATGGTACATTTTTTTTCGTCCCGGATTGAGAAGCGCCTACAGAACCTTCTAGCTTTTCTATTCTGGATTTCAGGTTATGAATGATTTTACGAAGCTCATGTATTTCTTTTGAGCTTGCCATTCTTTTCTCTTCGGCTTTAAGTTCCTGTTTTCGGTACTCAATAAAAAGCCCGCCTGCTACAGCTATAATTGGGATAAGCGCCCACCAAGGTAATCCAAATAACATAATGCCCCTTTTTTAATTAATAATACAATGCCGACTACGGGAATCGTTAATCATAGTTTCGTGCCCCGAAGATTTCACTTCCTACCCGAACCATGGTTGCTCCTTCTTCGATAGCAACTTCCATATCATTGCTCATCCCCATAGACAGCTCTCGGAGGTTAACACTTCCTGAGTTAAATTTCTGATGTTCATCGAAAAGATCTTTCAACAATTTGAATTCATGGCGCACATCTTCAGGATCATCTGTAAAAGTAGCCATCCCCATTAAACCGCAAACAGTAACATGCTCAAAATCGGCAGAAGATTTCAGAATGCCGGCCAGATCTTCCGGTTCAACTCCTCCTTTTTGCTTTTCTCCGCTGATATTTACCTGAATAAGAGCATTAATTTTATTTCCATTCGCGCGCTTTTCAAACTCCTTTAGGTATTTCAACTTTTCAATGGAATGAACCCAGCTCACTTTATCTGCGATGAGTTTAATTTTGTTAGTCTGAAGATTTCCGATCATATGCCAGGAGATCTTCTTTCCATCAAACTCAGAAATTTTGTCTTCCAGCTCCTGCATTCTGTTTTCCCCGAACTCAACTTGTCCGCAATTCAATGCTTCCTGTATGTAAGAAACCGGTTTGGTTTTGCTTACTGCAACCAGTGTTATTTCGCTGCTGTCCCTCCCGACTTTCTTACAAGCGCTCTCAATTTTGCCTTTTACTATCTCAATATTTTCACAAATTTGTGATTTTTCCATTCAAATCAGTGGTTTAGTATTAATTTTACATTAATAACATCAATAAAGGCTTTTATCATTCAATAATTACCCTTATTTTTGGAAGCTCAAAGAAAGCCTAAATCAACTTCTATTGTACAAACTGACTTTCTACAAATTCATAGCGTTCCCGTCGGGTCAATTTATCTTAAACATTTCAAAAGGTAAAAGATAAATGGCTACAAAAATCCGACACATATCCACCTTTTTAAATCAGTGGGCTCCTCCCGGAACTAAAATGGATTACGATAATGTCGGACTACTTGTCGGAGACCCTGATGCTGAAGTTACAAATGTTCTTACTTGTTTAGATATAACAGATGCAATTGTAGCAGAAGCGATCCAAAATGATTGCGAGCTTATTGTAGCGCATCACCCGCTTATTTTCAGCAAGATCGGAAAGATCAATCCTACTGATGAACAAGGTCGGATCATATATAAGCTGATAAAAAATGATATTGGCTTATTAGTTGCTCATACAAATCTGGACGCTGCATTAGATGGTGTCTCTTTTGTTTTAGCAAATATGCTGGGTCTTGATGATCTGAGTTTTCTAACAAAGAATTACTCCATCAGCAAAAAAATAAGTCTTGTAAGCTCCGTGGAAAACAGTGATTCCATGGTTCAGTTGTTGAATTATTATTCAGCTGAAGATGTGCATCATTATAGTGTAGAGAGTAGAGAAAGTGATCTCAGATGTTTTGAAGCAATCATTGACAAACATCATTTACCCGCACTCAGAAAAGGGCTTAAGAAAGAAGGTTTACTTAAAGAGGGTGCGCTTCAGATAACCGATCTTGTTTCCACTTCAAATAACTTTGGAATGGGAGTAATTGGTCAATACCCTGAAGACGGTTTAGGTAAAAATGAATTCCTGCACTTAGTATCTCAGGCACTTGATGTAAAAGCCATTCGTTTTTCAGGAGATGTAAACCGAATTAAAACAGTGGCAGTATGTGGCGGAGCAGGAGTTTTTCTGAAAGAAAAAGCCATTAAAAGTGGTGCCGATGCCTTTGTTACTGCTGATATTAAATACCACGATTACTTTACAGAGCAAGAGAATTTTCTATTGGTAGATGTAGGGCATTATGAGAGCGAATTTCCGGTTGCGGAAGCTTTAAGAAAAGAATTATCCGAAGCTTTCGACAACCTTTCTGTAACTGTTACTAATGTAGTAACCAATCCGATGCAAACCTATGTATCGGACTCCAAACCGAAATCCATTCAACAAAGCTGAAAAGCAATCCATGAAAGAAGCACTTCAACAACTAGCAAATTTACAATATATAGATAGCCGCATCGATGAGCTTAAACAGTTGAGAGGCGATCTTCCTGAAGAGATTCTTGATATTGAAACAGACATTGCTCGTAAAGAGGCTCGTCTGTCAAAACTTGAGCAAGAAGAGAAAGATCTTATTGTAGAATATGACAACCTTAAGCTTGAACTAGCAAGCTCTGAAGAGAAAACAAAGAAATACGAAGATCAGCAACTTGCTGTCCGTAATAACCGTGAGTATGACGCACTTACGAAAGAAATTGAAGCTCAGAAGCATGTAGTAGAAAATGCTACTTCCCGCATTGAAGAGATCGACAAAAGACAAGAAGCGATCGGGCCTGAAATCGAAGAGGCTAAAGCTGAACTTGACTCTGCAAAAGCTGAACTCGAAGAAAAGAGCAGTAGTCTTGAGTCTGTTACTAAATCTACAGAAGACGAAGAAGCACAACTTCTTAAAGAAAGAAAGAAAGTAGAGAAAGAAGTAGATGCACGTTACCTGCGTAACTACAACCGATTGAGAAATGGGCTTAACAATGGCATCGCTGTTGTAGCTATGGACAGAGGCGCTGCATTTGGCATGGCTCTTCCTCCGCAAACTCAGGTAGAGGTTCGCAGAATGAATAAAGTAATTATTGATGAGAACAGCGGTCGTATAGTCGTTGATCAATCATTTTTTGATAAAGCAAAAGAACAGCTTTCTATTTAAAGCAATAGATTTTTATAACTGTGATCAGCACAGATTCTAAGAAGGGAAGTCAGACGGCTTCCCTTTTTTATTTTACGGAGTTAAAACGATTTTCTTCCAATGACTTTTTCCAGGCAAAGTAACCCATCGTTGCCAAAACAGTAAAGATCAGGAATTGGAAACTCGTTAGTACCAATCCTTTATGAAAGTATAACGGTATTGAGATCAGGTCTGTTATGATCCAGGCTATCCAGTTTTCCAATTTCTTACGCGCCATTAACCACATTCCAAGTATAGCAAATGCAGTAGTGGTTGCGTCCCAAAAAGGAACATCACTATCGGTAAAGTTGATAAGTACAAAAACCAATACCCCAAAACTTCCTCCCAGAATTCCGACTGAATAAAAGTTCTCTCTTAAGGAATTGATAGTTACAGGAACCTGATCTTTGTTACCATCGGTATTTGTCCAATAGTACCAGCCGTAAACACTCATCACGAAGTAATATCCATTAACTCCCATATCAGCGTATAACTTGTATTCAAATGCCAGATACACATAGATAAGAACGCTGATAATTCCTGTTGGATAAACTAAAATATTCTCTCGCATGGAATAAATTACGCTTGCTACGCCACAAATTACTGCAGTCCATTCGAGTGCAGAAGTTTGTATTACCCCGTTTATAATCCCATCAATGATTGGTTGCATTTATTGACCTTTTAAAACTCTGGAGAGATTGAGTTTATGAATCGGGATAAGGTAGCTGGAACGGAGCTCATCTTTATGAATTCCCATTAGTCCGGTTCCGCGAAAATCTACTACACACACTTTTTCTTCGAGCTGAACTACTTCGCCGATTCCATAGTATTCGGGACTTGGCCCGTAATATACAAGGTCACCTTTCTTCAGGTCGTTCTTTGCCCGTAAGTGATAGGGAAGTATCACCGGCAATAAGTCTAAACGATATGACAGCCTTCGCTTTTTAGTAGATGACATAATTAAATTTACGGCACTTTAGCTACGATCTGAAATTAAAATGCTTCTTTCTGAATTTCCTTTATGCTTGATCTCAATTTGAATAGCTTCTTCGGGTATCAGTTCCTGTATTTTTGACGGCCATTCTATTATGGAAACGCCGGCCCCATAGAGATATTCCTCTACACCAATTTCCAGGGCTTCCTGAATACTGTTCAGACGATAGCAATCAAAATGATATAGAGGAATTTCCCCAGAATACTCATTGATAAGTGTAAAAGTCGGAGAATTTACCTTTTCCTGATCTATACCAAAGTAAGAAGCGACTCCTTTTACAAAGTGTGTTTTTCCTGCACCCAAATCTCCTTCCAGACAAACTATATCTCCGATAGTAAGTTTCTCTGCAAAATTTCTTCCCAATTGAATAGTCTCTTTTACTGATTTACTCTCAAAGATCATCTTACTTAGGTCTCATCGTAGCTACAGGTAAGATCATTTCTTCCATGGAAGCTCCGCCATGCTGAAAAGTATCTTTATACCGATTCTGATATTTGTTGTAATTAGTTGGATACACAAAAAAGTAATCTTCTTTAGCAATAATGTAATTGTTTACCCCTGTTACAACCGGCAGTTTAAAATCCAGAGGATTATCCATAAAGAAAACCGCACTACTTTCGTCGGCTTTTAGGTTTCTTCCATATTTATAGCGCAGGTTTTTAGCTGTATCTTTGTCACCAAATACTTTGGTATCCCTCAATGCCCTAACCGAACCATGATCTGTAGTTACAACAACCGTTACATCTTCCTCTGACAGAGTTTTGAACATCTGAAGTAAATTTGAATGTAAGAACCAGGCTTCTGTTATAGAACGAAAAGCTGATTCATCAGGTGCCAGTTCTTTTATAACAGCCGAATCAGACCTCGAATGCACGAGAGTATCCACAAAATTGTATACAAAAGCAGCAAACTTTGATTGCGTATAATTCTGCATTTTATCTGCTATTCGCTTTCCTTCATCCGCATTTAAAACTTTCTCGTATTTGAAATTCACATTTATTCCTGCTCGCTCCAGCTGTCGTTTAAGCAACTCTTCTTCATGTCGGTTTAAAGAAGTCTCATCCTGTCCTTGTTGCCATAGTTCAGGATACAACCGTTCAATATCAGATGGATATAAACCTGCAAAAATAGCATTTCTTGAATAAGGAGTTGCTGTAGGTAAGATCGAGTAATAAAAATCTGTCTCTATATTGTAGTAATTAGAGAGCACAGCTTCAAAAGTGAGCCATTGATCGTATCTCATACAATCAATAATGAAGAACATTGTTTTTTTACCTTTTTCTAAATGAGGCTGCACATACTTTTCAATTATTTTCGGAGACAATAATGGTGCTCCATCTTCTTGTGACAACCAACTTTGGTATTCGTTTTCAATAAATTTTCCAAACTCCTTATTTGCCTCATGAATCTGATCTTCCAAAACGTGAACCAGATTTTCATCTCCGGTTTCAAGGTCGATTTTCCATTTAGACAACTCCTTAAAAATATCGATCCACTCTTTCCATCCTGTTCTTGGGTGTATTCGTGATGAGATTTCTCCAAATTGCTTTAAATAACTTTGTGCAGATTTTTCGTTCTGCAGCCTGGAGCGTTCCAGAATCCTTTTTGTAGTTAGTAGAATTTGATTAGGGTTTACAGGCTTTATGAGATAATCGGATATTTTGCCTCCGATCGCATCTTCCATAATAGACTCTTCCTCGCTTTTAGTGATCATAACCACAGGAAGTTGTGGGTTCAGGCTTTTGATCTGTTCAAGCGTCTCTATACCATCCATCCCGGGCATTTGTTCATCTAAAAAAACTATATCAAAGATCTTCTCTTTTATCATTGTTACAGCATCTTCTCCATTTGTAACCGGCTCAATGGTGAACCCTTTTTTTTCTAGAAAGATGATATGTGAACGAAGTTGATCAATCTGATCGTCTACCCATAAAATGTCTGGCATATAATTCCTTAATATTTCACTTTAGTTTTATAAACGCTTTGATGTCTTGTAATCGTTTCTCTCCAATTCCTTTAACATTCAAGAGTTCTTCTACTTCTTTAAATTCGCCGTTTTCTAACCGGTAATCAATAATTCGTTGTGCATATGTTGCTCCGATCCCTTTCAGTTTTTGTAACTCATCGATACCGGCTGTGTTAATATTGATTTTTAACTCGCTTAAGGTCGTATTTGTTTCGTTTGTTTTTACTATCCCAATCGAATTACTGCCCTCAATTTTATTTCTTTTTTCAATTGCAGCACTTTTTTCTTCGAATTCTTTTAGGATCGCTTCGTAATTTTCTGTGCTTGTTGAGTGTTGTTCCGTAATAAATACGGAAAGAGCTGTAGTTATTAAAACAAGGACTAGCAAACCTGAAATAACTATTCGTTCTTTTCGTGTAATTTGGAGCCTTTCGATCCAAAAAAAGAAATCTCTTTTAAACTTTTTCATGACACAAATAATTTGATTCTAATAAGGGAACAAAATATCAGCAAGTCAACTTGTATTCGATCCTGTTAAGTGAGATGTTTACTTTCTATTATGGGAAACGTGGAATCATATATTTATAAAGACCGGCCAATCAGTTATGAAGTTATTGGCAAAGGTAAACCTCTTGTAATTTTACATGGTTGGGGAAGCAGCCGGCGCGTGATGATGCCTATTGCTAAATCTTTAGCTCACATCAGAACTTCCTACGTTTTAGACCTTCCGGGATTCGGAGATTCTCCTGAGCCTAGTGCTTCATGGAGTATCGATGATTACGCTGATGCTGTTGAGTCTTTTATAGTTGATAAATTTGATGGCAAAGTTGATTTGCTTGTGCATTCTTTTGGAGGAAGAATTACTCTGAAGCTTTGTGCCCGAAAATTTGGTCAGGAGCATATCGAAAAGGTTCTTGTTACCGGTGGGGCAGGAATGAAACCAAAGCGCTCATTGAAATTTTATTTCAAAAAATACCTTGCTAAGATACTAAAGCTCCCATTCAGTATTCTTCCGCAGTCTTACAGAGAACCAGCACTTTTGAAATTACGACAGACAACCCTATGGAAAAGTTTGGGTTCAGGTGAATACAATCAACTTTCGGGCGTGATGAGAGAAACTTTTGTGAAATCAGTTACTGAATATCTGGAAAAGTGTTTACCCCTCATTTCTCATGATATACTTTTGCTTTGGGGACGAAATGATGATGCAACCCCCGTTTATCAGGGAGAAAGAATTGAAAAAGGAATTAAGAATTCAGCCTTAGTAATCATTGAAGATGCCGGTCACTATGCTTTTCTGGATAAACCCAAACAATTTACTTCAATTGCGGAAGCATACTTCAGTTAGCAACGGAGTTTTTCAATCTAAAAAGTGGAAAAACCCGTATTTATATAGGGAATGGAAAAAACTTACAATTAATGTTAAGATTTCTTAACATTAGTCGATAATGAATTAGGTTTCAAAGGTTCAGGATATTAATAAAGGCTTCCCAAATGAAAAAAGTAATTCTTTTAGAAGACGACCACTTACTGATAATAGTACAATCAAAAATGTTACAAAGGCTAGGTTATGATGTTATTGAAACTTCAATTAGCGGAGAAGAAGGATTAAAAAAAATACAATCATTAAATCCTGATTTTGTAGTAAGTGACCAAAACTTGTCGGGCAGAATGAAAGGTTTAGATGTTGTAGAAGCTCTTCGAAAAGAAAACAATGAAATTCCTGTTCTGATCTTGTCTGGAGATACAACCTATGAACACCTGAAAACTGCTTCTGATATTAATAACGTTCAGCCCTTATCTAAACCAGTAAGAGTTGATGATTTAAAGAAGACTCTACAGCTTTTAACGAACTAAACAGTCTCACTAAGAACCACTAAGTTTACTTCTTCTTTTCCAGGTAAGGCCTATTCCAACCAGAATAATCAGCATCGCGATAACTGAAAGAGGTAATGGTAATTCCTGAAATAGAAAGTAAGCTATTACTGATGCCAAAATTGGCTCTGCCAGTATCAACGTAGACAGCAATGTGGCTGAAACATATTTAACAGCATAGTTTAAGGATCCATGTCCGAATATTTGTGGTCCCACTGCTAGAGCGAGTCCAATTAAAAACAATTTGCCATCTATTTGTGATGGTATTCCTTCAGTTGCTACCAAAAAAATTGTACATGTAATTGCTGCGTAAGCATAAACGGGAAATACATACCCAATCCAAGTTCGTTTCTGTCTTATCTTCCTTCCAATTAAAAAGTACAATGCAAATATCACCGCCGCTGTTACTGCTAATGTATTTCCTAAACCGGCTTGAGGAAATAAGTTTGAAGCATCTAAATCGAAATAACCAAGCAGCAAGGTGCCTATAAAAGATATAATAACCCCTGTCCAGACTATCGGACGAAAAGTAGTTTTCATTAAGGTGCGTTCTGCAATAATCAAAATTATAGGATGGATACACACTAAAACAGAAGCTGAAGAAACTGACGTGTAGTAAATAGAGTTGATCCATGCAATGAAATGCAAACCAAGCGCCAACCCGGCAATGGCCACCAATATATGCTCTTTTCGGGACTCGACAGGTCTTACTTCTTTTTTCAGCTTGTACGAAATGTAGATTGGCGCCAGAATTACAACTGCTAAAACAGTACGTATCGTGGCTAGCAATACTCCGGAGTAGTCAGCTGCAAACCGTACCAGTATCGGAGCTAAACTAAATGCTGTTAAGCCAATAAAGAGCGCTCCATATACTTTAAGTGGAGAATACGTCTCTTCTGAATCAGCTGAAGTCATCTTATGCGGTCAATGGATCTGACTAGTTCGAGATCTTTTTTAATAGAACGGTTAGCTAGACCCTGAAAGAGTAAACCAAGCACTGCTAAACCGGCTCCAATAGCTTCATCCCATAAATAGGTGCCAATTCCTCCTAAAGAAAAAAGCACACCTACAGCAAAACCAATCCCTACGAGCTGAAACAGCATCGCTATTTTTACCCATTTGATCTGACTCTTTCTGTCAGAATATTTAAATATAGAAATTACGGATAAAATCATCGCCAAAGCTAATCCCGAAGCCAGTCCATAGCCAATCCACATTTGCGGATCTTGCATAGCTTTATCATAAACAGGGGTGAAGTATACTAAGAAACTTGAAATTACTGATAAGACTAAAAATATTGTTTGAGAACGTTGTATCACTGGAATATTATTTACTCAATAAAAATTGAAAGATATTCAAATATTGAATTCTTGATAAATTAGAAAACCTGTCTAGAAAATTAAAGTACACCAAATGCTTATTGGTGCACTTTAGAATATTTTAGCTTGCTATTTCAGCAGAAGCTGCGAAAACATAGTCCTTAATTGCTTCGAAAGCTTCTAACGTTCTTTCAATATGATCATCATTATGAGCCGCTGTTGGAATCAATCGTATCAATACGGTTCCTCTTGGCACCACCGGGTAAGCTACTCCACTCACAAACACTCCGTGTTCCTCTCTGAGCTTGCGCATTATGTCTTGGCAAAGATCAGTGCTTCCCTGAGTAAGAACCGGCGTTACAGGGCTTTCTGAAGGCAACACTGTATAACCGATTTTTTGAAGGCCTTCACGTAGCTTAATTGTATTTTCCCACAGTTTTTCTCTCCACTGAGGGTTTTGACGAATCATTTTTAAACGCTCTCTGGCAGTAACTACAATAGGCATTGGAAGTGATTTCGCAAAAACCTGACTTCTTACATTTGCTTTCAAAAACTCAATCACCCTAGGCTCGGAAGACACGAAAGCTCCGATTAATGCTACTGCTTTCGCAAAAGTACCGAAATAGATATCTATTCCATCCTGACACCCAAGTTGTGTTCCTGTTCCGGAACCATCATTACCAAGTGTTCCAAATCCGTGAGCATCATCTACAAGTAACCTGAAAGGAACTTCTTTTTTAAGCTCTATGATCTCATTCAGAATTCCGAGATCTCCGGTCATTCCGAAAACACCTTCAGTTACAACAAGAATTGAGGAGTTATCCTTCTTCTTTGACGCCGCTCTGTACAGTTGCTTCTTAAAGCTCTCGATATCGTTGTGCTTAAAAACTGATTTGTCTGCCATGGAAAGTTGCTTTCCATCAACAATACAAGCATGGCTTAACTCATCATAGATCAGAAAGTCATTACGATCTGTAAGTGCGTGAATAACACTCATAATTCCCTGGTAGCCAAAATTTAACAGCTGTGCGGCAGGTTTATGAGAAAAATCAGCAAGTTCTTGCTCCAGTAATTCGTGTTCGGTAGAGTTTCCCGTCATTAAACGAGCACCCATTGGTGAACTCAGGGAATACTTAGCAGTTGCTTCAGCATCAATCTTCTTAATCTCTGGGTTGCTCCCGACTCCCAAATAATCGTTTATACTCCAAACGATCATATCTTTACCATGAAACTGCATTTCAGGCCCAAGAGGACCTTCTAATTTCGGGAATGTGTAATATCCGTAGCCTTCTGATGTAAATGGTCCTAAAGGACTAGGTCTGCCCTCAAGCTTGTCAAATAAATCCATAAAAATGTTTAAGTAGCGATAAAGTTAGTTCAATCTTTTTTGAACGCATTTCTTAATGTAAAAAACGGAAAAAAGGTACGGAAAATAGAGCCTAACTCAAAGAATTGAACCCCTTTCAATCATTATAATACCTTAAAGTTAAGGCTTCCCTGTATTTAGGTGAATGTTCATTAAAAATTAGTCTAAGACCGGCTTTAGGATAAATAAACCGTCTGAAATATCACTCACTATAACTATACCATTTTCAAAATAAGGATAACTACTCCAAGCACCATTAAATGAGTTTTCATCGGTATTCGGTTGAGTATCGAAAAAAGCAGATAATGAAAGATCTGCTGAAGTAGCGTCATTTATTGTAAGAATTCTTAAACCCGCATTATAATTAGTTGCGAAAATATGATCTCCTTTCAAATATAAATTATGATCGATCGAAAAAGTGTTGTGTGTGTAGAAGTCTATGAATTGAGGATTATCTAAATCAGATATATCAAAAATGTAGGTTTTTGTATTGCGCCCTAAATTCGTTTCATCGAGCTCATCATTCATAAAAAAGTATCTTTGATCTTCCGTAACCCATCCCTGATGCGCATAATACATATTGGGCTGAGTGGCGAAAGAAATTGTCTGCAGGGAATCCTTATCTGTTACGTCAGCAATTACAAGGGATCTTTCGGCAGCACTGAAACAAATCTCTCTTCCTGAATAATCAGAATCAGGTCCATCATAAATAACACATTGCGCATCATGAATATAAGCTGAGTTACTTCTTCTGCGCGGTGGTTCCTGATCATCATAACAGCCTGCAAATTCGGGGTTCTTCGGATCATTTATATCCAGAATATGTAATCCGCCTGATGCGCAAGTATCTGCATTCGTTGCTCCTACTGCATATGCAAAACCTGTTTCTTCATTTATCACTACGTTATGAGAGTTTGCCAGACCAGAGTACAGAGCGTCCTCATTAAACTCCAGAAAAGTGCCGTTATACGATCTCAGTTTACTGAGATCAAATACCTGTATCCCGTGAGACTGAGCATCACTTCCTATAAACAAATGATCATTGAACACTTTATGATCCCGCCAGCTTGAGCCTTCAGTCAATGACTTTGAATATTCTGTATCTCCGATACCAACTTTACAAGCTTCATAATTTGGGTCTGTCAGTGTTTTATACTTAGCTGAAATATTACTTTCAAACAACCTGCCTACTACAATAGGCTCTGTAGGATCTGTAATGTCTACAAAAGAAACCGCATTTGTTAAACCAACCAGCGCATAATTTTTCCCGGTTTGAGAATCTGTCCATCCCCAAATATCGTTTAGTCTTACATTTGGAGTATCGGTTCTGTTCAGCCCTTCAAGTTCCTGAGGAGTAACTATTGATAAAAGGTCTATATTTTCGCAAGGATATTTCCCATCTGCTAATCCATCAACACAGGCAAAAGTCGGTTCAAGGGGCGGTTCTATAATTTCTTGCTCTGGTTCTGTGGAGTTGGTTTTGCATCCAAAAAAAGAGATCAGCAGTAAAGGCAGTATATGATAGTATTTCATAAAATCGGTTGGTTAAAGAAAAATCATATCTAATTTAACATGAATTCATTTATCTAACTACTCAAATTCGATTATATTGGAACGAATAAAATTAGAAATCATTAGTATAATATGTTCCTGCTACTAAAATATATTGCAAAACTACTTAAAGCCCTGTCTTCAGAAGCTTCACCTAATCAACTGGCGGGTGGTTTTGTTTTGGGGATGATCATAGGAATGACACCTGTTGCTTCAATCCATAATTTACTGATACTTATTTTAGTTATTGCTCTGAAAGTAAATCTCGGTATGGTAATTCTGGCTTTTCTGATCTTTAGTGGTATCGCCTACCTGGCTGATCCTCTGTTTCACAGCTTCGGAATCTGGATACTTGAAAATGAAAATTGGCAGGAAACCTGGACTTCAATGTATAACAACGAACTCTGGGCAATTACCAAGTTTTATAATACGGTTGTGATCGGGAGCTTTATCAGTGCCGTAATTTTATGTGTTCCGATGTTTCCACTCACAAAAATTGGCGTTGTTCAATACAGAAAACATATTCATGAGAAAGTTATGAAAACCAAGTTCGCAAAAGCTTTGAAAGGGACTAAATTATATTCGGTTTATCAAACTGTAGTTAGGGTAAGGGGATAATTATGAGAGTTAAAGGACTAATTTTTCTGGCAATTGTTACAGCATTAGGATTTTTAATAAGCTGGATAAGTATCGATCCTATTGTTGAATCTGAAATTGAATATCAGGCCAGTGTGGCTAATGGTGCATTAGTTGAAATTGATGGTTTCGATATTGATTTGATCGATCTTAAAATTCGTTGGGACAGACTTCAGATTGCAAATCCCGAGAATACAATGAGTAACAGCTTTGAAACAGGAGAGATGGAGTTGGATTTTCTTTTCTGGCCAACCTGGTGGGAAAGAGTGATTGTTGAGGATATTATTTTTAAAGATTTTAAAATGGATACCGAAAGAGAAACTGACGGCTATTTTGAAATTCCGGAAGAAGAGAAAAATGCTGAACCAAGTTTTGTTGCCCAGGTTATTGGGGATGTGACCTCAGAAATTTCCCGAAATGCCAATATGGAGTTCACCAACATTAAAACAAATATTAATGTAGACAGTTTGATGTCGAAATTGAATCTGCAAGCTCCTGACAAAATTGATTCACTGAGAAACGGGCTTTCAAAAAATTATCAAAAGTGGGACAGTACTTTTGCAAATACAAAGATCAATAAGGAAATAGCTGATATCGAAAAGACGGTCAATGCTATTGACATCAAGAAAATTAAAGACCCTAAGAAAGCGATAGAAGCCATAAAAAATGTTCAAAAACTGGCACAGCAAGTAGACTCCCTGAAAACACGAGCAGAGAATTTAAAAAATGATTTTCAGGAAGATTTCGGCGATTCGAAGTTCAGTGTTGGTAGAATTGATAATTGGATTCAAGCTGATTTCCAACGCGCTATGAATATGGCCAAACTCCCTACTATTGATTCCGGGAATATTGCTCAATCCCTTTTCGGTGAAAATCTACTTGCTGATTATTCAGGATATTTGGAGTATGTGGCAATAGCCCGAAAATACGGAAGCCGTTTGGTTGGTGAGGATAAAGACAAAATTGAACGCTATGAAGGAAAAGACTATAAATTCAGCGACAAATATGATTGGCCAAAACTCTGGATACAGAACATAGATCTTTCCGGAGAAACAAAAACGGCTATTCAGCTTGCCGGGCAGATTACAAACATCAGTAGTGATCAAAAGAAAACAAAAGAGCCTATCAGGTTTGATCTTGGAGGAAAAGACGATTCAAACCGCTCAATGACCATCACAGGAGAGTTCAATTATTTAGGTGAAGAGCCTCGTGAAACCATAAGCTTTACTTATGACGGATTTGGCTTAAAAGGTTCAAAAATTTCCCCATCTGAACTACTTCCTTACCCCTTAAAAACAGGAACCGGCGAAGTATCGGCTTCCGTGAGTATAATCGATAAGAGATTTGATAGCGAGATAGGATATAAAGCAAAAGGAATTGCTTTTGATTTCGGACAGAACCCATCCAAAGACAGAATCCAGCAACTGATTCGGGATGCCGTTTCCAGTACCGATCAAATAAATGTTACTGCTTTAGTGGATAACCTTGACGGACCACTAAAAGTTAAGGTTCGTTCTAATGTAGACGATCTATTTGTAAACGCTCTTAAAAGCACCGTTAGCAAAGAAGTTGATCGTGCCCGTCAAAAAATAGAATCCAGAGTAAGAAGTGAGATAGGTAACCGAAAAGAGCAACTTCTGGCTTTTAAAAATGAAAAAGAAGCAGAGATTCGAAAGGAATATGAAAAGCTGGAAAACCGGGTAAATGAAGAGATCAAAAAAGTTGAAGAGAAGAAGGAAGAATTAGAGAAGAAAAAGAAAGAACTCGAAGATTCTTTGAAAAACAATATCAAAGACAGAATTGGAATAGATTGGTAAATAAAAAGAGCCGGTTCCCCGGCTCTTTCGTGATTGCTAACAACAATAGGGGTAATAAGCCTATTTTGTAAGTAACATCTTTTGAACTTTTACCTGCCCGCCTGAAACCAATCTATAGATATAAACTCCGGTAGAAAGATTTGCAGCATCAAAAGTTACATCATGCTTTCCGGCTTTCTTGAACCCATTTACCAGTACCGCTACTTCCTGCCCGATCATATTATAAACCGTCAGCCTTACATTATTTGATTCCGTCAATGTGAAGTGAATGTTTGTAGTCGGGTTGAATGGATTTGGATAATTACCAAGTGTGACCTCTGTTGGGAGTTCTTCTGCTTGCTCATCATTCGATGCAACAGCTTTAGCTACAGCTGGTGTTCCTATTACCATATATGCCACTTGTTCGGTTGTATGAGATCGTTCAGTATTAGCAACTTGATCCTCATCAAAAGCAACACTCAGGCTTGTTGATGATACCGCAGAGCTTCCGTAAAGCAAAGGCCAGCCTCCGTCATTACCATCCATAGCAGCTGCGCTTACAATTGCACCTTCAGAGGAACTCAGCCCGGATACCGAATAGTTATAAGGCGGAGCATTCGTCACAGATTTAACAATATCGGAGCCTAAACCAGCTGAGTATGAAGTTGTTTCTATTACTCCTGATCCTGATTCCATCACCAAATAACCTATGGTTTCATTGGCTCTGTTTTGATCTGGATCTTCTCCGACATGTTTTCCAATTCTAAGATTTGAAGAATTCGGAGCAGCAGTTCGGGAACTACCTCTTGCCCAAAATACAGACCAATCTGTATCATTTTCGGTCATAACCTGACCAAGTACAACCGGGGAAGAGTAACTGTTTGTATATGTTTGAATTTGCCCATTCCAGGATCCCTTGCGGTCTGTAACTGAAGAACTGAATTTAACAGCTTCCATTTTTACGCCATCTGCCGCATCGGTATAAACTCCTTCTTCAAGAGCTATATAATGCACTGTATATCCGCTGAGTGAATTGTTGCCGGGATTTTGAACTTTTATATCAAAGCTGTTACCGCTAGCATTTCTTATTCTCACTACAGCAGGCGCGTCATTGTTATCATAAACAGGTGACGCAATTACCACCATTGAGGAGTATGTTTCGCTAAGAGATACAGTTTGCCAGCCCGATCCTACTCCCGTTATCACATCCTGTGTAAATTTAATTCCGGATGGATTAGCTACAGGGTCAACTGTTGCTGAAGTTTGGTCTACTCCGGTTGCTCCTTCATTATCTGTTACTGTAAGCGAGACTGTAAATGTTCCGTCTGTCTGATACGAATGACTTGGGTTTGCTGATGTACTAGTGTTTCCATCTCCGAAATCCCACAAATAACCGGCTATGGTTCCGTCGCTGTCGCTTGTACCTGTACTGCTAAATGAAACAGCTGTTCCCACGGTTCCGGAATAGGTTCCGTTTGCACTGGCAATTGGCGCTGAATTCGGAGGTGTTTGTGTCTCCGGATTTCCGTTTGAACCTGAGATGCTCCAATCAGAAAACGAATCCGTATCTGTTCCTGAATTTGTTCTGAGAATTGTGCTTCCGGTTGGCGCCGATGGATCTGAAGCACTTCCCCAGCCATTTGGCAATCCGGCAGAAGCACCGCCTTCCCAGGCTACCGCATCAATTAATTGACCGGCACTATTCTTTAAGAGCAAAGCATCTCCGGTATTGTTTAAAGCAGGAACAGAGCCATAAAGATCTGCATCATAAGAATACAGACTTGCGAACCCTACACTGTTTGCTGCGACAGTCAGATATGTCCCGGATTCAATCGTTGTGTTTGCAGGAAAAGTATAAACGCTTCCTGTTCCATTATTATCAGTTACAGTCCAGTTATCTAAGCTGAGTGAACTTCCGGTGGAGTTATAAATCTCGATCCATTCTTCATCCGAATCTGTTCCCGGCGTATCATAGAATATTTCACTGAAAAGTAGTCCTGTCCCTGCAATATCTGTTACTGTTACACCGGCTGTTGCCACGTCGGTAGCTCCGCCATCATCGGTTACTGTTAACTGCACAGTGTACGAACCTGCCTGAGCATATGAGTGAGTTGGGGTTGCTGATATACTTGTATTTCCATCACCAAAATTCCAGTTATAAGAAACAATTGTTCCGTCACTATCACTCGATCCCGCACTGCTGAAAGAAATATTAGCTCCGGTATTGCCTGAGTAAGGACCATTTGCCACCGCTATCGGAGGTGTATTTGTAGGTTGAGTTTGAGGGTTTCCATTTCCTGAAGCAGAACTCCAGTCAGAAAAAGAATCAGTATCACTGGTTACACTCGTTCTTACAATTGAGCTTCCTGTAGATGCTGAGGGTGCAGACGAACTTCCCCAACCGGCTGGCACTCCTGAGGATGCTCCGCCTTCCCATGCAACCGCGTCTACCACTGAAGAAGTGTTATCAGCAAGGATTAAGGCGTCTCCTGTGTTATTTAATGCCGGTAAAGAACCGTATACATCGGCATCGTAACCGTAAATAGCATTAAAGCCAAGTGAGTTAGTTGCTACCGTCAGATACGTTCCGGACTGAATTATGGTTCCTCCGGGAATAGTAATGGAAGCTCCCGTTCCGTTGTTATCCGTAATTGTCCAGCCGGAAAGGTCAACTGCTGATCCGGTTCCGTTATATAGCTCCACCCATTCTTCTTGCGAATCTGTTCCGGGCGTATCATAAAATACTTCACTGATTACAACTCCTGCTCCTGAGCCGCTTCCTGTAGAAACCGTTACATTAGCAAAATCAGTGTTTGTTGCTCCATTATTATCGGTTACCGTAAGACTTGCAGTGTAAGATCCGTCAATTGAATAGGTATAACTTGGATTAGCTGACGTACTTGTGTTTCCGTCTCCGAAATCCCAGGCATAAGTAGAGATTATTCCGTCATTGTCGATCGAACCGGCACTACTGAATGAAATTGGTGAAGTTGTATTTCCGTTGTACGGACCATTCGCTTCTGCAACCGGAGGAAGATTTCCTCCTCCACCATTACTTAAGCTTACAAAATCTGCATAAACCGGAAGGTGATCAGATGCATCGTGTATTGCCTGAGCAACTGTTGCACTTACAGCTGAATTAGGACCATCCAGTAAAGAAGTGTCGAAGTGATTTCCATCGTTACCAAAAGCGGTATATGTTCCCGGAACCATGTCAACCTTCGAATTATCGTTTATTCCAAAAGAAGTAAGAATGAAATCAAAACGATCATCTAATCCTCCGTGAGCACCGCCGCCAAACTGCGTAGTTCTTGGGCTTTGAGTATGTACACTTGCAAAAGCAGCATTAACATGCCAATCACCAACTCCTCCTGAAGAAGCCAGTGGATCTTCGGCTCTACCATCATTATCGGCTTCGTTGGCAATGAACTTTTGATAAGCTGGTTCATTACTGTCGTATATATTGAAATCACCTACCACTACAAATTCAGTTCCAGCAGGCAAATTATTCAAATGATTTCTCAATACCGTTACTTCATCCAATCGTTTTTGCTCATTGGTTGAACCTGAGCTTGCTTTTAAATGTGCACTGTAAAAACGGATCTCGTTATCTCCGATCTGCATTACATATTCTGAAAACTCCCTCAATGCTGTAGGAATTTCATTTTGAGAAGTCAGCGTTCCGATCGAGGTTCGATAGAACAGCATATTATCAGTATCAGTACCATTTATAAAAGTAGCACGTGAATACTGGTTTCCTCCGGCATTAAGCGCCGTAAGTATCAGATCTGCTCCAGCTGCATCCACGATTTCCTGCATAAGAAGAACATCGGGGTTTGATGCCTGAAGTACGGTTTGGAATGCACTTTGTCGATCGGTATCTGTTCCGTCAAGTTTAAGTCCGTTATAGGTCATTACGCGGAAATTTACATCCTGCGCAAGTACAAAAGATGAGATCAGAAGAGTAAGAACAAAAGAAATTGCCGTAATCTTCTTGAGAGAAGTAGCGAGTACACGCATATCGCCTCCGGGTTAGTTATCGTTTATGATATTAAGGCGACCTATGAGTGGTGACAGCCAATTACGGTTGGCAGGTGGATGCTTCTTGTCCCAAATTACAAGAATTACACAAGTGGGTCGCAATATTATAGTCCCGACAAAGTGTAAAAGCAAGTAAAGTTATCCACAGAATAAATGTGGAATAGTATGCTAACTATCTATAAATTTTACTCTTTAGTGATATTACATAATTGTAAACTTTTCTATCTTTCATCAAAAATATTATGAAATTTAAATGGTGGTGGGTTCCTGCAGGGCTGATAGTAATGTACGCTGTCGCATTTCCTTTCTATTTCAGAAACCCAGAGCATCCACTGTTTTTCACCGTTTACTCTGTATTCAACGGTACGCTGGAACATCAAACTATTGATGGGAAAAAGGAAGAACTTGTATCTAATTACGAGGAGATAACCGTTGGCAGCAAAGCACCGGATTTTACTCTTTCAGGAATAGACGGAACCCAAATTTCGCTGTCTAATTTTGAAGGAAAGACTGTTCTCCTCACTTTTTGGGCTTCCTGGTGTCCAACCTGTCGAGCCGAAAACAAACATCTCAAAGAGATCTATCCTGATTACAAAAGTAAGGGTTTTGAAATCCTCGCCGTTTCTCTGGATCGAAGTAAAGCGAATTGGAAGAAAGCAGTTGAAAAGGATGGTATTACATGGCCGCAAGTTTCTGATCTGCAAGGAGTGGATTCTCCGATTGCTACTAAATATGGCGTTTATTCTACCCCGACTACTTTTTTGATTGATTCTTCCGGTTTTGTGATAGCAAAGGATTTGAGGGGAAAGGAGTTGGAGAAGCAACTGAGTTCACTTAAATAATCGATGTTTAATAGAATCTGTCTTCTTTCCATTGAGATGGATTGTTTCGTATATATTCAGAGATATTATTAAAGGACTCCTGATCACGAATTATATGATCGTAGTATCTGGCTTGCCATTGGAAGTCAGTTCTGATCTTTCTCGCCTTCTTTGTGACACCGATTTTAAATCCCCTGACTATTGAACCCAAATTTTTAGATTGCGGACCGAATTTGTTTAATGAATTCTGTTTCGATGCATGTAGGGACGCAAGATTTTGCGTCCCTACATAAGATTTTGAAAACCTGCCATCGTCTTTTTTATCGATTACGATAATGCCATGAACGTGATTAGGCATCACAACAAATTCTCCTAATTTCACAAATGGAAAATGATCCGGGATCTCTTTCCAACATCGGTTTGCGATTTTTCCAATTTCAGACAGAAACATTTCATCATTATTTATCTCTCCAAAAAACCTCTCTCTATTCTTCGTACAAATCGTTACGAAATAAGACCCATTCCAGCCATAATCCCAAGACTTTAATCGAGTAGTTTCATTTCGATATTTGTTTATGAATCTGTCTGACACTTTCTTAATCCCATAAAAGAAATTAAGCTATTTTATTGCTTTGGTTTTCAGGCTTTTAACTACAAGTATTGTAAAAGGAATCATTGTTATTAATGTGGGTATTTCTGAGCTATAATCTTGTCTTCCAATAAATACCAAGATTATAATCCCAATAAAAACTATCAGAGATCCTCCAAAATAATAGTATCGCTTTTTTCTTTCTGTAAATAATGAAACAATAAGTGAAATCTGTCCTACAAAAAAAATTAAAACTGGTAACAGCCAGATTTGGTCAGTATCACTAAATTTAAAAATCATCGAAAATTGAATTAGCACAATAGGTGCTACTCCATGACCTGCGCCTATTGAAATAATTAATGAAGAAAGTAATGTCCAAAATGAAGAAACAGTTTTCATAGGCATGATCTCACAAATTCGAATCCGCTAAATATTCATGCACGTATTTTATCGCCATGGAGCCTTCACCAACAGCTGATGCGACTCTGTTCATCGCTCCGGCACGGACATCCCCCGCGGCAAAAATTCCGGGCGCACAGGATTCAAGTAAATAAGGTTGACGTTCCAATTTCCAGACTTTGGAATATTCATCATATCGCTGAAGATCTCTTCCGGTCTCTATAAAACCTCTTTCATTTTTGATCACATTATCGTGGATCCAATCGGTATAAGGCTTTGCGCCGATAAAGATGAATAATCCGTCAGCCTCTACTTCAAATTCTGATTCATCCACGTTATTCAGGAGTTTCAGTCCTTGCAGATGACCATTCCCCGATGCCTCTACAATTTCTCTGTTTCCAAGAAGTTCAATGTTTTCAGTTCTGTTTATCTGATCGATCAAATAAGACGACATACTTGAAACCAGCGAATCTTTCCGAATGGTGATGAGCACTTTTTTTGCAAATGTAGACAGATACATGGCTGCTTGTCCGGCTGAATTTCCTCCTCCAACGATGTAGACTTGTTTGTCTTTAAACGCGTGTGCTTCAGTCATTGCAGCGCCGTAGTAAATTCCCGCCCCGGTAAAATCAGAAATCCCTTTGCTTTCCAGCTTCCTGTAATTAACGCCTGTAGTTACAATTACCGCTTTTGCATTGATCTCACTTCCATCCGCAAGACAAACCGTTTTATACTGATCATTCAGCTTGATATCAATGACTTCTTGCGGCGATAAAAATTCAACACCGAATCTTGTGGCTTGTGTGATTGCACGTCTAGCCAAATCAGAGCCACTTAATCCTTTTGGAAAACCAAGATAATTCTCGATTCGTGAACTTGTTCCTGCCTGACCTCCGGGAGCTCTCTTTTCAATGAGCAATGTTTTCAATCCTTCTGAGCCGCCGTAAACCGCAGCTGCTAATCCTGCCGGTCCGGCACCTACAATTACTACATCGTATACATTTTCTGAAGCAGATGGATTTTTCCCAAGCTTGTTAGCAATCTGAATCGGGCTTGGATCAATAAGGAATTCACCATCCTCAAAAAATATTGCAGGCAGATCTTTTTGGTCAATTTGATTCTCTTCTATTAATTCAGCTGCTTTTGCATTTTCCTCAATATCTAACCAACGGTAAGGAATCAGATTTCCGGAAAGATAGTCTTTAACTGTATGTGATTTCGGTGAATACTGATATCCGATTAATCGAATTCCTGTGAAATCCGGACGAAAGTTAGCTTGCCATTCGTCGAGCAAATCATCCAAAACCGGGTACAATTTTTCTTCAGGTGGATCCCATGGTTTCAGTAAATAATAATCCAGCTGAACTTCATTAATTGCCCGAATTGCGGCGTCCGTATCAGAATAAGCCGTTAACAAAACTCTCTTTGCTTCCGGAAAATACCCTTTCGCTTTTTCAAGGAAATCTACCCCAATCATATCAGGCATTCGTTGGTCTGATAGAAATAACGCAACCGTTTCGCCTTGCTTTTTTAGCTCAGGTAGGCTTTCCAATGCTTCTTTCGGAGATTGAGTGCTCATCACCCTATAATCCTTTCTGTAATTACTGCGCAGATCTCTAGTAATGGCTCTAAGCACCTGAGCATCATCATCGATCGTAAAAATTATAGGTTTCTTCATAGAAAATTTAAATGCTGAATTTTGGAATATGAACAAAAGACTTTGTCATATCGAGCAGAGCGAGATATCTAATGATTAAGTAACGATTGCAATTTTTAGACTTCTCACATGCGTTCGAAGTGACAAAAGGTAATTCATAATCCAAAATTTTAAATTAATAATTCAATCCAGTGGAAAGCAAAGTTCAAAGGTTGTTTGTCCCGGTTTTGATTCTACATCAATTGATGCTCCGTGTTTTTCAATAATCTTATGAACTACATCTAAGCCTAATCCGGTTCCTTCACCAACGTCTTTAGTGGTAAAAAAAGGATCGAATATTTTTGGCAACACATCCTCCGGAATTCCGCTCCCGTTATCTTTAAAAAACAGATACAAATTTTTATTCTTCTCTTCAGCTTTTACTTCAATTTTTCCATCTTGGGGCACGGCGTCAATTGCATTGTCCAGCAAGTTCGTCCATACCTGATTTAGTTCGCTTACATATCCATAGAATTCAGATAGATCAGAAGGGATATTCAGTTCTATCTCTACTTTCTTCTGCTTTGCTTTGTGATTGAGCATCGTAACTGTGCTCTTTAGGACTTTTTTAAGTTCCACCACTTCTTTATCGGTTCCCCTGTCCATATGAGAATAGGTCTTAACTGAAGAAACCAGATCGGAAATTCGTCGGGCAGAGTCTTCGATCTCTTCCACCATTTTCTCTGTAGTAAGAACATCCTCGATCCAACCTAAAACCGCCGGCAAATATTCTTCTTCTACATGAGAAGAAACAAATTCAAGATCTTCAGTATTAAAACAATACTCCGCAAATGTCTCAGAATATTCAAAACCTGCTTCTACACCATGATCTTCCATCCAATCTGTTAATTCATCTTCAAGTGCAGTTCTTTCCATTAAGGATTGTTGATTTGAAGAACCAGTACCAACTTTCTTAAATACCAGATCATTCACAGCATCCACCTGATCTTTGGTAAGCCTGATATTCATCACAGCTTTAAACTTATCCGGCGTTTGGGACAATCTTTTTTTGAGTTCAGTAGCTCCACGAACCAATGCCGACGCCGGGTTATTCAATTCATGAGCCAATCCCGCAGAAAGTTTTCCCAATGCTACCAGCTTTTCATTTTGCTGCTGTTGAGATGTGAAACTTCGAATTCTATCCGACAAACTGTGAACAAAAGCTTCGATCAACTCATATCTTTTTGTGATCTCCACAAAGAGATCTTCATGGGTTTCAAGAATGGTAGTGTCTTCCATCACTACTAAATGAGCCAAAGTAGATTGCATTCTGGAAAATGGAAGACGCCCGGAAATATCTCCGGTCACAAAATCACCTATGCTTGTAAAAGAACTTCCTCTTGGAAGCTGAATTCTTATCCTTCCATCCAGTATAATGAACATCTTATCAATCTCTGTACCGGGCTCCATAATTCTTTCGTCTGTCATATAGGTACAGATTCGGGAGTTCTCAACCAGCCAGTCAAGTTGGTCTAAGGGCACATTTTCAAACTGGGGGAAACTGTGTAATTTTTGAACTGCGAATTCTTTTAATGTACTCATAGTATTTCCTTATCAATGTAGCAATAGCGCCAATCTTCGCCGGGTTCAACCGACCTGATTATTGGATGGTCGTTTCTCATATAGTGCTTTCTAGCGTGCTTGTTCTTTGAAGAATCACAACAGCCCACATAACCGCAAGTCATGCACATCCGCAAATGAACCCATTCATCTCCTTGCTGAACACAAGTTTCACATTCATGAGTTGTGGGCTCTGTAATTTTGATCATATTTTCATGCTCGCAGGACATATCAGATTAATTTATGATTCATGATAAAAGCCAATAACTCTTTGAAAGCTAATTTACCTTCATACTTGGTTTCGTTCATAAAAAAAGTCGGAGTATCATTTACACCGTTTTTAACGCCGCTTCTGAAATCTTGCTGAACCCAACTCAAAAAGCTGTGTGAATCCAGATCTACATGAAACTTTCTTCTATCCAGATCGAGTTCCTGAGCAAACTCTTCCAATCTTTCTCTGCTCAGATTCTGATTGTCTGCAAACATAAGATCATGCATTTCCCAGAACTTTCCCTGATCACCGGCACATAAAGCTGCTTCAGCACACATTTCAGCATGGGGGTGTTTTTTCTTGATCGGAAAATGGCGGAATATGAATTTCAGGTCTGTATCTTCTTTCAAGAATTTTTGAACATATCTGTATCCCAAGCGGCTATACGGACATTCATAATCTCCATATTCGATAAGGATATTAGGTGAAGACATGTTTCCTTTCGGATATTCTTCATTTCTGATATTTAAGCTGTAATCACTCAAAAGAATTCATTTCAAAATTCAGAGACATTGAACCATCAACTTCATCACTTATACTTATTTCAGCAAGTTTTCTTCCTGCTTGTATCAGCGGTAAACAAACTGCATTTGCTCCGGCTTCTTTAAGGTCCTGATGCTCTTCATCCCTCATAGTAAGCGCGTAGATATCTTCAGTAAATTTATTTTCACGAAGCATTTTAGTTGCCTGAATTTTTGTATCAGCATAAGGCATTGCAAGCATAATTGCCTTGACACTTGATAGATCTATGTTTTCCCACAACTCAGCATCCTGAGCATCTCCATAAACTACCCGACGTTTTTTTCCCAGATTATATTCGATCTGCGCAGGATCGGAATCCATTCCTGTTACTCTGTATTCTCTTTCTTTTAAATAATCGTAAGCTGAAGATCCTGCCTGTCCCATTCCAACTACCAAATATTCGGCTCCGCCTAAACCCACTACCTGCTGGCCCGGATGCTTGACATTTCTTTCCAACGGAATAAGTTTGTGCTCAAACCTTTTCCATAAGCTGTTCGATTTAGCAGATAAAGGAGCATTTACTGTGTACGATACTGCTATCAATAATGCGAAAACTATGATCGTAGATTCCGGAATAAAGCCCGATGATGCTGCCACCATCCCTGCTATCAGCGTAAACTCACTGAAGGAAGTCAATGTTAAAGTCACCATAAATGAATTTCTTGAACGAAGCTTGAACAGTATCAGCAGAAAGAAAAACAAAACTGCTTTGATCGGGAGAACAGCAAATAAAGCCCCGGCAAACAGAAGGTCGTTCATGTTCGGCAAGCCTGCTAGCCCCACTTCCAAAAAGAAGCCAACCAGAAAAGCTTCTTTTAAACCCCACAATTTTTCGGAAAGCTCATCCGATTCATGAGTTCCTGAAAGTAGTGCTCCGGCTACAAGCGCTCCTAGCTCGCTGGAAAGGCCAAGTACTTCAAACAGAGCGGCTCCGCCCATAGCTAGCAAAAGTCCATAAAGTAATTGAAGATCTTCATGCCCGCTTGATGTAAGTAGTTTAAAGAGAAGTGGTCTAAGAAGTGGCAATAAGAGCAATCCGAAACTCCAAACAGATGGAATTCCACCTCCTGTTAAAGCTAAAACTGTGATTGCCACCAAGTCCTGAACGATCAAAATACCAATTGAAACTCGTGCATGAAACGCATTCAGTTCGCCCCGAGCTTCCAGTGTTTTTGCGGCTAAAACTGTACTTGAAAATCCGAGGAGTATCCCAATGATCAAACCTTCAATTGCAGAAAAGCCGAAAGCCATTGCAATTACCAAAAAGATACCGGCGCTAATCACGAGATGAATGCTTCCCGCACCAAACACTTCCGGACGGATAATATTCTTTATCCTTAGATGTAATCCAACCGTGAACAGAAGAAATATAACTCCATAATGCCCGATCGTGTGGAGCATACCGTTTTCATCTGACACACCAAAAGCTGACAGTACCACACCTGCTATCAAATATCCAATTAAAGGAGGTAGTTTTAGTTGTTTAACAACCATACCTAAAACGTAGGCAAGACCAAGCCAGAGAATTTCCATTAAAAATAATTAGAGATTTAAAATTCAAGATTAAAAATTGGTCAGAGCAAATTTTTAATCTTGAATCTTTAATTTTGAATTCAGCAACTGCTGAATATGCTGAATCTCGTCCTCGTTGACAAGGTGTCCCATCCCCGGATAGATCTTTTTTGTGACTTTTCCTCCAAGTTTTTCAAACGCTGCTTCTGTTTCATCTACTCTTTCTTTGGGTATATGAGGATCTATATCACTGCAACCAAGAAATACCGGCGTTCCTTCTAAATCTCCGGAATACACTGACGGATCAACTTCATCACCAATCAAACCTCCACTTAAGCCAATAACCCCGGCATATTTTCCAGGGTGCCTGGCAACAAATTCTGTCGCAAGACAAGCTCCCTGAGAAAATCCAAGAAGGAAGATATTTTCTTTTGAAATACCTTCTTTTTCTATTTGTACTATTAAATCAGAAATAGCTTGCAAGCCTGAATTTAATCCCGGCTGATTTTTCTCTGTCGGGGCAAGGAATGAATACGGATACCACGTAAACCCACTTGCCTGAGGCGCCATAAAAGTGATTTTATCATTCGTCTCAAATTCGTTGCCGAGCCCGATAATACTTTCTGCACTTGCACCACGTCCGTGAATCATGATCATGGCAAACTTTGAGTCGCTAAGATCAACTCCACCTGAAGCAGTTTTATGATTCTGATGAGGTCCTTTAAACGGGTTTTCTTTATCAACTCTGAATAATTCCATTATACTATCTTTTATATGCCTAAATCTGGCAGATTATCTTCGATAATTTTTCTTCTTGGCTCTAACCAAGGTGGAAGAATCAACGTTTCGCCCAGTTCCTCAAAACCTTCATCGACTGCATAACCCGGACCATCGGATGCGATTTCGAACAAAACTCCACTTGGCTCACGGAAGTAAACCGACTTAAACCAGTGACGGTCTATAATCGGACTTGGATGTAGTCCTTTCTCCACCACCTTTTCTCTGAGTTCAGCCAATTCTTCTTCATCTTGTGCACGAAAAGCAACGTGATGTACAATTCCCCGTCCGCCTTTTCCTTGTTCATCGTCCGATGCTTCTATGATCACATTGCTTCCTATTTGAGCATCTGTAGCAAATCTGGTCAGTTTTTCTTCTGATTCCTTCTCTTCAAATTTGAAAATATCTTTTAGTATATGTGCTGTAGCATCAGGATCAGCTACTTTCAGTCGTGTAGACCAAAAACCTTGAATCGACGATTCTGTTGGAACAGTAGTCTCAAAAGCACTCACTTTTTCTTTGGGCTGACCGGAGAATATCAGATCCAGTTCCAGTCCGTCCGGATCCTGAAAACGCAATGCCGGATTCCCGAATACCTCAAAGATATCTGAGTGTTCAATATTCTGAGCATTCAATCTTTCTTTCCAAAAGTCTTCTGTTCCTTCCGGCACTTGGAAAGCTACATTTACAGATTCACCGCTTCCGGTAATTCCTTTATGCGCTCGTGGCCATGGAAAGAAAGTTATGCTTGATCCGGGATTAGCCGTTTCATTTCCATAAAACAGATGATAGGTAGAAGGATCATCCTGATTAACCGACCTTTTAACCATTCTCATTCCCAATTTATTGACATAAAAGTCGTAGTTCACCGCAGGATCTCCTGCTAAAACTGAAATGTGATGTAAGCCTTTATTGTGTTTCATATTGCCTCCTTGTTTAAAACAATACAAATATATTAAATAGTTTAATATTAAACTAATTTTATCGCTTCAACCACTTTTAAATATCCTTAAAAATTGATTCTATTTCATCAATCGTTCAAACTCTTTAGGCAAAGGTGCCTCAAAACTCATCTGTTGCTTTGTTTCCGGATGTGTACAAGTAAGTTTGGAAGCGTGTAGCAACAACCTTCTTACTCCCTTGGTTTTTTGTCCGTACACATAATCTCCGGCAACCGGACAACCTTTATCAGCAAGGTGAACCCGAATTTGATTTTTGCGTCCGGTAAGCAACTCTATTTCCAATAAACTAAAATCAGAATTTTCTTTAATGACTTTATATTTCGTCTTTGCCAGCTTTCCTTCATCAGGATTATTTGTAGAATATACTTTATGGATACTGTTTTCTACCAAGTACGAACTGAGAGTATCGTCTTTTTTTGACAGCGTTCCGACAACAACAGTATGATATGTTTTGGTAAAATCAGCCCAGTTGTCCTGCAGAAATCTTTTAGTTTGTTCTGATTTAGCGAAAATCAAAACTCCGGAAGTGTCTCTGTCCAACCGGTGAACAATGTAAACTCTCTTCTTCGACTTACTGTTTCCCTTCTTCACATAATCATTCAGCAAATAATGAGCTGTATTTACCGATTCTTTCTCATTTCCCATGGTTAACAAACCACTGGATTTATCGATCACAAGAATGTCATGATCCTCATATAAAATGGTTAAACCTTTAGGGTGATAGCGCTTTGGGGAGGATTTGAATTTTTTTGGTGTCATTTCCCAATATAGTCTTAAAGATGTTCATAGTTTGAATTGATTGCTAAAGATCCAATAAACTATCTATTTTAGAATCTCAAACTTCTAATCCATCTAAATGAACATTTACGCCATAATAATCCTCGTAACCATTGCGGTGGATTTTATACTCGACCTGGTTTCCAATTATCTGAACCTGAAATCATTATCCAAAGAATTACCGGATGAATTTGAAGGCGTTTATGATGAAGAAACCTATGCCAAGTCGCAGGAATATACCAAAACCCAAACCCGATTCGGATTTATAACCGGCGGATTTGATCTTGTTGTGCTTCTGAGCTTTTGGTTTTCAGGTGGATTTAATTGGCTTGATGAAATTGTACGAGCGTGGGGTTTTGGAGAACTGGTTACCGGATTACTTTACATCGCAGTATTGATGGTTTCCAAATCAGTCATCTCACTTCCGTTTAGTATTTATTCAACTTTTGTGATCGAAGAACGATTCGGCTTCAACAAAACAACTCCAAAAACTTTTGTTTTGGATCTCGTTAAGGGATTAGGGCTTGGTCTATTGATCGGCATGCCATTGCTTGCCGGAATTCTTGCTTTCTTTATGTACACAGGTGATCTGGCCTGGCTGTATGCATGGATCGCCATCACTCTTTTTTCTTTGGTGATGCAATATGTGGCACCAACCTGGATCATGCCGTTGTTTAACAAATTTACTCCACTTGAAGAAGGCGAGCTACGCACAGCTATTGAAGATTACACCGATAAAGTTGACTTTCCGCTACAAGGCTTATTTGTGATAGATGGTTCAAAACGTTCAAGTAAATCCAATGCTTTCTTTACCGGATTTGGGAAAAATAAGCGTATCGCTCTGTATGACACATTGATTGAAAATCACACCAATGACGAATTAGTTGCTGTACTTGCTCATGAAATTGGTCATTATAAAAAGAAGCACATTATTAAAGGAATGATCACGAGTGTAATTCAAACCGGAGCCATGTTGTTTGTACTTTCTATTTTCTTGCAAGCAGAAGGATTATTTGATGCATTTTATATGGATAAAATGTCAGTATATGCCGGGCTCATTTTCTTCGGAATGTTGTACGCCCCGATTGATATGATCTTATCCGTATTTATGCAGATATCCTCCCGTAAACACGAATATGAAGCGGATGAATTTGCCGCTATCACAACCGGAAAACCTAAGGACATGATCGCCACATTGAAGAAATTATCGAAAGACAATCTTTCTAATTTAACTCCACATCCTTTTTATGTATTCTTGAATTATTCGCACCCTCCGGCACTTCAACGTATTAAAGCAATTCGGGAGATTTGATATGAGTAAAAAATCAAAAAACATAGAAACCATAGCCATTCACGGATCGCTGGAACATTCTTCGGGATCAAGATCTGTAGTTCCTCCTATAGAAGTTTCAACGAATTTTGAACATTCTGAAGCCGGACATCAGGATGGAGATTATCTATATACAAGACACAGTAACCCAAACCGACTGCAACTGGAAAAAGTCCTCGCAGACTTAGAAGGTGGAGAAGTTTGTGCTGCTTTTTCGTCCGGCATGGCAGCTATCGGTAGTGTATTTCAGGCAATGGAAGAAGGGTCTCACATCATCGTTCCGGAAGATGTATATCACGGAACCCGGAAAACACTAAATACTTTTGGTAAGCGGTGGAATCTGGAGTTTACATTCACAGACATGAGAGATCTTGAACAGGTTCAAAATAATATTCGCCCTAACACAAAACTGATCTACGCAGAAACTCCCTCCAATCCGTTAATGCACATTACCGATCTTGAAAAAGTGTGTGCTTTGGCAAAAACCATCAATGCAAAAGTTTGTGTAGATAATACCTGGCCATCTCCTTTAAACCTGAATCCAATTGAGTTTGGAGCTGATCTGGTGATGCATTCCACTACAAAATATTTAGCCGGACACAGTGATATTTTAGGTGGTGCGATCATCTCAGCAAAACAAGATGAAATGTTTGACCGCATCCGAAATATCCAGCAAGGTCAGGGTGCTGTACCTTCTGCCCAAGATTGCTGGTTGCTATGCAGAAGTATCAGAAGTTTTCCGTATCGAATGCGAGCTCACAATGAAAATGCTCAAAAACTCGCCGAATTCCTTTCTGATCACCCTAAAGTAAAAGAAGTTTATTATCCGGGATTAGAATCGCACCAAGGTTATGAAATTGCCAGGGCACAAATGAGTGGATTTGGCGGAATGATCTCGTTTCTTTTTGATGGTACAGAACAAGAATCGCTTAAAGCAGTTGCTTCCTCCAAACTCATAACAAGAGCTACCAGCCTTGGAGGAATTGAGAGCACCTGGGAACATCGCCGGTCCAGTGAAGGTGATCAATCTCATTCGCCGGAAAACTTAATACGATTGAGCGTTGGTTTAGAGCATCCGGATGACCTTATTGAAGATTTGATACAGGCTTTGAACTAACATTCTATAAAACTTCTCTAAAAGCGCTTTTTTAACAATAAAAGGAACTATCTGCATTTTGAAGTAATTAGAATAATGTAGAACTTTAAGTCCTTTGCAAAAACAGCTAAAACCGCCGTTAAGGCATCAAATTAAAAGATTTTTATGGCTAAGGTAGAAGTAGTAATGCCCCAGATGGGCGAATCGGTAATGGAAGGAACAGTAATTGAGTGGAGCAAGTCTGTAGGTGATACTGTAGAAGTTGACGAAACACTGCTCGAAATTGCTACTGATAAGGTAGATAGTGAAGTTCCATCACCCGAAGCCGGCACACTTGTTGAGATCTTAGTTGAAGAAGGCGACACCATTGAAGTTGGTAAACCTATTGCCATTATCGAGACCGATGCAGACGCTGTTGGAGACACAAACTCATCTCCTGAACCAGAAGCAAAGGAAGAAACTAAAGAAGAAGAACCTGAAGCGGAAGAAAAAGAAAGTGCCCCTGCTGCCGAAGAATCAAATTCCGGTGGTGGAGATGATGGCGGAGAACGTATCGAAGTAATAATGCCACAAATGGGGGAATCCGTTGTTGAAGCAACTGTTATTGGCTGGAATAAATCAGTTGGCGATGAAGTTGAAGAAGATGAAACACTTTTAGAGATCTCTACAGACAAAGTAGACAGCGAAGTTCCTTCACCTGCTGCCGGAACACTTGTAGAAATTTTAGCAGAGGAAAATGACACCATCGAAGTGGGTCAACCGATTGCAATCATTTCAACCGGCAAAGGAGCGGGTTCAGGATCATCAGCTCCAAAATCCGATTCCGGCTCTTCATCAGCTAAAAAAGAAGAAAAGAAATTATCTAAAGAAGAAATTGCAGCTAAAACTCCTGATCAATTGATGCAAAATAATGGATCAAGTGATTCTTCCGGAGGATCAGAACCACAAAGGATGGGAAGTGACGGAAGATTTTTCTCCCCACTTGTTCGCTCTATTGCTAAAGAAGAAGGAATTAGCCAGGAAGAACTGGAAAGCATTGACGGCTCTGGTCAGGGCGGAAGAGTTTCCAAGAAAGACATTCTTGGATATGTAGAAGATAAGAAAAACGGTAAGGTATCAGCACCGAAAACTTCTCAAAGCTCTGCAGGGCTAAGTAAACCAAGCAGCACTTCTAAGTCCAGCGACGGATCTATTTCTGCCGGTCAATTGGATATTAAGTCTCCATCTGGTGAAGTTGAGATCATCAAAATGGACCGTATGCGTAAGATGATCGCTGAGCATATGGTGAAATCAGTTCAGACTTCTGCTCACGTAACTACTTTTGCAGAAGTAGACGTTACTAACATGGTGAAGTGGAGAAACGCGAACAAAAATGCTTTCCAAAAGAAAACAGGACATAAACTTACGTTCACTCCTCTATTTGTTGAAGCGATCATTAAAGCTATGTTGGAATTCCCGCTTATTAACAGCTCTGTTAATGGAGATGAGATCCATGTTAAAAAGGACATTAACTTTGGTTTGGCTGTTGCTCTTGGAGAAGGCGGCGAAGGCGGATTGATCGTTCCTGTAATGAAAAAAGCACAACAAAAGAATTTAGTTGGACTGGCTGAAGCTGTAAATGAAGTTGCTACCAAAGCCAGAAGCAAAAAATTAAGTCCGGACGATCTTGTTGGAGGAACCATCACTTTAACTAACTACGGAAGTGTGGGTAATATCATGGGAACTCCGATCATCAATCAGCCACAGGTTGCCATTATCGGTACCGGAGCGATTGAGAAGAAACCGGTAGTTTTGGAAACAGAAAACGGCGATGTAATTGCGATCAGGCAAATGATGTACCTGTCAATGAGTTACGATCACAGAATTATTGACGGTGCACACGGCGGAGCATTCCTGAACAGAATTAAACAAATTCTTCAGGGATTTGATATGGATCGTGCGGTTTAGCACACGTCAACCTGAGGATATTTACGAGGGATCTTCACCGCTTTTTAGTTGTGCAGATTCTTCGCTATCGCTCTGAGCGACCTTTAATTAAACGAGACGCTTATTCGCGTCTCTTTTTATGTTCAAATGAAAACAGCAGAATCCATACAAGAAATTCGGGAACAGGTATATCACCTGAAATCAGAAGGGAAAAAAGTAGCTTTTGTTCCTACTATGGGGGCACTCCATGATGGTCATCTTTCGCTCATCAGGATGGCGCGCAAACATGCCGAGGCGATCGTTGTTTCTATTTATGTGAACCCTGAACAATTTGCCCCTCATGAAGATTTTGGAACATATCCGCGAACCATTGAAGCTGATCTGAAGCTTTGCAAAGAAGAAAACGTGGATGTTGTTTTTATGCCTGACACAGAAACCATGTACGGTTCAGGAAAAAAATATTTCAGTATTGATATTGAAGAGCTGAACGTTCATTTAGATGGCGGAAGTCGCCCCGGTTATTTTCAGGGAATAGCGCTGGTGGTAAACAAACTTTTCAATATTGTAAATCCTGACTTAGCCGTATTTGGGCAAAAGGATTATCAGCAGTTTCGCATCATCGAACAAATGGTAAAAGAGTTTAATCATCCGGTTGAACTCTTGATGGCTCCAATCGGCCGTTCAGAGGATGGTTTAGCACTGAGTAGCAGGAATGCATATTTATCAAGCGAAGAACGAACCCTTGCACCCAGCTTATACCGGGCATTGACTTACGTTGCTCAACAAATAGAGAATGGAGTGATGGAGCCGACTTTATTGATCTCGCATCAACAAGATGAACTGGAAGCAAAGGGCTTTGAGAATGATTACCTTTCCGTGTATTCATTAGACACTTTACAACCCGTCGATAAACTTTCCACAGGAAATAAGTACGTGTTAGCAATCGCTGCTTATTTGGGGAAAACCAGATTGATCGACAACTTAATATTGGAAACCTGAGGTTATAAGAATGCAAATAACCATGTTTAAATCGAAATTACACCAAATGGTAGTTACAGAAGCTAACCTTATGTATGAGGGAAGTATTACCATTGATCAGGACCTTTTGGACGCAGCCAACCTTCTTCCGTACGAAAAAGTACAGGTCCTTAATATTACTAATGGCTCACGTCTGGAAACATATACTATTCCCGGAGAGCGAGGCAGTCGTATTTGCTGTATGAACGGAGCTGCAGCCCGCCTGACGCAGGTTAACGATAGAATTATTGTGATCAGTTATGCAGACATGACTCCGGAAGAAGCAAAGTCTCACAAACCAATCGTAGTTATTGTTGACGAAAACAACGATCCTAAAAAGATCATAGATGAGACTAAATATGCTTCAGAATATGATCTGGAATCCGGAATGCTGGATAATTCATTACAATAAAAAGTGATCTTTACTCTTCAGCTCAATATTCGCACATCTTTCAAAGTTGATAAATGAAAATTCCGTTTATCAATAATGCACCAAAGGCCGAAAGTGTAATAGAGAGTTCCAAAGATGGCCTGGGAACATTTGGTGGTGTATTCACTCCATCCATTCTTACCATTCTCGGCGTGATCATGTACCTGCGTTTTGGATGGGTAGTTGGTAATGTCGGACTCATTGGTACGCTTATAATAGTTACACTTTCCACAGCTATTACTTTTTTGACAGCTCTTTCTATTGCATCAATTGCTACGGATCAACGGGTCAGGGGTGGCGGCGCTTACTATATGATCAGTCGTTCTTTAGGGATCGAATCCGGTGGAGCAATTGGAATTCCACTTTATATAGCTCAGGCATTATCTGTAGCCCTTTACACTGTTGGATTTGCGGAAAGTGTGGTTCAGGTTTTTCCGGAGCTGAATTTTAAATTAGTAGGTATTGCCACTACGATTTTAGTAACTGTTCTGGCTTTGGTTTCTGCAAAAACAGCAATCCGTGCTCAATATTTTATCATGTTCGGTATTGGGATTTCATTGCTTTCTCTATTATTTGGCAAACCCATAGAACCAACAGAAATTGAACTTTGGGGTGCTTCCGAGAGAAACTCAGAGCCTTTTTGGGTGGTCTTTGCTGTGTTTTTCCCTGCTGTAACCGGAATCATGGCAGGCGTAAATATGAGCGGTGATCTAAAAGAGCCCGGGAAATCTATTCCTATGGGAACCTTTGCTGCAGTTGGAGTTGGTTATCTGATTTATATGGGGCTTCCCATTATTTTAGCAAACAGAGCAGACGCTTTAACATTGATTGAAAATCCTTTGATCATGCGCCAGATCTCATACTGGGGCGATGCTATTTTGATCGGTGTTTGGGGAGCTACACTATCCAGTGCCCTTGGAAGTATTTTGGGTGCACCCAGAGTGCTTCAGGCTTTAGCCCGCGACCGTGTTTTACCAAAATGGATGCATTTTCTAGGTCAGGGCTCAGGTGACGATGACGCCCCAAGAATGGGAACCATTGTAACTTTAGGTTTCGCTTTAGCGGCAGTTTATTTCGGAGATCTTGATCTTATTGCTCCCGTTCTTACTATGTTTTTCCTAACAACATATGGAGTCTTAAATATTACTGCAGGAATAGAGCGTATTCTTGGAAGTCCATCTTTCAGACCAAAATTTAAAGTTCATTGGGTGTTTTCCATAGTTGGTGCAATTGGCTGTATTGCCGTTATGTTTCTGATCAATGCCACTGCCACGATTATAGCCTTTATTTTTGTGTTAGCTATTTATTTCTGGCTGGAGCGAAGAGAACTGCAATCCACCTGGGGTGATGTTCGTCGCGGAATCTGGATGGCAATTACCCGAGCCGGTTTACTAAGAATACGTGTGGAAGAAGATTCAAAAACATGGCGCCCAAATCCGTTAGTTCTTTCCGGAGCACCAACTAAAAGATGGCATTTGATAGATCTGGCTTCTTCAATAACTCACAACCGTGGCTTGTTAACAGTATCAACGGTAATTACGAATGATAAGTTTTCGGTAGAACATCAAAATACGATTGAGGACAATATTCGTGAGTTCCTTGCTAAAAGAGGAATTCAGGGATTAGTAAAAGTTCTGACTGCAGACGACCCGTTTAAAGGAGGAGAGCGCTTAGTTGAAGCCTACGGACTTGGGGCGCTGGTTCCCAATACAATCATTCTTGGTGACAGCGAAAATGAAGCTATTCGAAAAAATTATTGCCAGATGATCTCAACTTTTCATCGACTTCAGCGAAATGTTCTTATCGTTCATGATGATAAACACAAAGGGTTTGGTAAAAAAAAGAGAATTGATATCTGGTGGGGCGGTTTGAAAGGTAATGGTGGGTTGATGATGATTTTGGGCTACCTGCTCCAGAGTAGCAGAAGCTGGTTTGATGCAGAGGTATATCTTAAAATGGTAGTTGGCTCCGAAAAGGGAGCGGAAGATGCCCAAAAAAACCTTACCGAAATCAGCCGAAAACTCCGGACAGGTGCTAAAGCCCAGGTTATAGTTTCAAACGGAAGATCCTTCGATGAAATCCTTCATGAGTCATCAAAAGAAACTGATCTGATTTTTATGGGAATGGCAGAGCCCGATGAAAATTTCCTAAACTACTATGGAAATATCCAGAAACGCTTAAAAGGACTGCCAACGACAATACTGGTTTTGGCAGGTGAAGAAATTTCATATGGTGAAGTACTTTATCAGCAGGACGAATTTCAGGAAGACTAATTGATAATACCTGTAAAAAGTCCTCACTTTGTAAAACTATTCTATTAGTAGGTTCGTCTAACTCTAAATTCGTATTATTAGGGGAATTCAAACTTACAATATTATGCAAAAGAAATTAATTCTTCCCATTGCTCTTGTACTATCCGTTGTGGTTTTATGGATGGTTTTCGGAGGCAATAATGATGAAGCAACCGAACTCTACACATCTCCAAGACAAGGTGAATTTGTAGTTGAGGTAATTAGCACCGGGGAACTTAGAGCTAAGAACTCAACAGAAATTAAGGGGCCACAGGGTGTTAGGGATTTTCGTATTAACAATATGAAGATCCAACGTTTGATTCCTGAGGGTTCAATTGTACAAGAAGGAGATTTTGTTGCTGAACTTGACCGCTCACCGATACTTGCCAAAATGCAGGATGCACAACTTGAGGTTCAACAAGCTCAATCTCAGGTTACTCAGGCTCAATTAGACAGTACACTTACACTCTCTCAAGCCCGTGACAATCTCATAAATCTCGAATATGCTCTTGAAGAACGTGAAATAGCTGTTGAACAATCGAAATATGAATCACCTGCCGTTCAAAGACAAGCTGAAATTGAGCTGGACAAAGCTAAAAGAACTCTGTCTCAGGAAAAGAAGAACTATCAGACTAAAGTAAAACAAGCTGTCGCTAAAATCAGCGAGATCGAGGCTGAACTTTCAAAAAAGCAGAACGAGCTTAACAAAATCCAGGCTCTAATGAGCGAATTCACAGTTTATGCTCCTGATAAAGGAATGTTGATCTATAAGCGTAACTGGAATGGAAGTAAAGTTACTGTTGGAGAAGACATTAGTGCATGGAATCCTATAGTAGCTGAGCTTCCTGACTTCACCGTTATGGAGTCTCTTACATATGTTAATGAAATTGATATTCAGAAAGTAAAAGAGGGCCAAAAAGTAATTGTTGGCTTAGATGCTGTGCAAGGAAAAGTTCTGGATGGTACCGTAACCAGCGTAGCAAATATCGGTGAGCAGCGTCCGAACTCTGACTCAAAAGTCTACGAAGTTATTATTGAAATAGCAGGAACGGATAGTTTATTACGTCCTGCCATGACCACTAGTAATGAAATCCAGATTGACAAGCTTGATAATGCTATTTCGATTCCTTTAGAAACTATTCATGCACAGGATTCTCTGAGCTTTGTATTTTTGAGAGATGGTATTGGTTCAAAAATGCAGCAGGTAGAGCTTGGATTGATCAATGAAAACGAGGCCGTTATTCATCGTGGAGTTTCGATGGATGATCGTTTATATCTGTCGATGCCTGAAGACACTTCAGGAATAACAAAATCTTATCTGAAAGACGATATCACCTCAAACAATTAATTATTCCACGTGCTTCAAAAAATTCTTTATAATTTTGATATAGCCATAGAAGCTATCCGCAGAAACAAGTTGCGGGCATTTCTTACTTCTCTTGGAATAATTTTTGGCGTTGGCTCTGTAATAGCAATGCTGGCTATTGGTACCGGAGCTCAACAAGAAGTGCTTTCTCAAATGCAGTTGTTGGGTACTAATAATGTGATTATTCAACCTGTGATTGAACAGGAAGAAGGTCAGGTTGATGAAGAAAATGCTACTGAAGAAAGCAAGAGGTTTTCTCCCGGTTTAACCCTTGAAGACTTAAGAAGCATTCAGTCTGTATTACCGGAAATCGAATTTGTCAGCCCCGAAATTGTGTATGAAACAAATTTCATTCGAAACGCACGAATGAGAACGGGTAAACTGGTTGGTGTTAATGATGATTATTTCAACATCAATAATTTTGAGGTAATAAGTGGGTCAAATTTTTCGGATGCACAAATCGAAAGCTCTTCTCCTGTTTGTATTATAGGCTATGACGTGCGTTCAAAATTCTTTGCAGGACAAGATCCTATAGGTAAAAAAATCAAAGTAGGTCATCTTTGGTTAACTGTAGTTGGGGTTCTCAAAAAGAGAGATCTGTCTACTGAAAACATTGAAAGTCTCGGGATCAGAAATTATAATCTGGATATTTTTGCTCCTGCAACAACTGTATTACTTCGTTTTAAAAACCGTGCTCTTCTTACAAAAAAAGATTTAAGTGGTGGAAGCTCTACGGTTTTTTTCGGAGGAGGGATGATGGTGAGTTCAAGCAGTTCGGGAAAAGGTGGAGATGGAAATTACAATCAACTGGACAAACTCATTGTAAGAGTAAGTGACACTAAGTACAGCGTCCCTATAGCTGAAGTGTTGTCACGCATGCTTAAACGACGGCACAATGACGTCGTGGATTTTGAGATCATTGTTCCCGAACAGCTTCTTCAACAAGAGCAGCGAACCAAGCGAATTTTCAATATCGTTCTTTCTTCTATCGCCTCTATTTCTTTGATTGTTGGTGGGATTGGTATTATGAATATCATGCTGGCTTCAGTTGTTGAACGCTACCGTGAAATCGGAGTCAGAATGGCGGTAGGAGCACAAAAAAAGGACATCGAATTACAGTTTTTAACAGAAGCACTTACCATTAGTATTACCGGTGGTATTTTAGGCATTATTCTCGGAATGCTGTTCAGTTTTGCCATTGAAGCCACTGCTGATATAGCCACCATTGTTACTCCCATATCAATTTTCATTTCATTTGGCGTGGCGCTATTAATTGGAGTTGTCTTCGGATTTTTTCCTGCAAAACGCGCCGCTCAACAAGACCCTGTACACGCATTAAGACATGAATAAAAGAACTTTATTTTCCTTATTTGTAATACTTCTTCTTGGAACTATTCAGATCAACGCTCAGTCTGTCAGAACCTTAACCCTCGAAGAAAGTATTGAAATAGCAAAAGATAACAGCCCTCTTTCCAGAGCTGCAACTTTCAGTTTAATTTCTTCTAAATGGAGGTATAAATCGTTCAGAGCCGACCTTCTTCCAAGTTTAGAGCTTGCAGGAAATATTCCAAATTACCGACTCGGGGCACAAACGGTCAATACCACTGAAGGAATTCAAAATGTAAGTTTTAATAATTCTAATGCTAACCTGGGGCTTTCCATCAACCAGGCTATTCTTCCAACTGGGGGTTCTGTTTCTGTTACATCAAGCCTGAACAGATTAGGAATTTTCAAAGGTGAGAAAAGCTATGAATGGTCCAGCACTCCAATCAGTATTGTATATAACCAACCCCTTTTCCAGTATAACAACTTGAAATGGAGAAACAGAATTGAACCTCTTAGGTTTAAGATAGCTGAAAAGCAATTTGTTGAAGACCTTGAAGATCTTTCTTTTACCGTTACACAAAGCTTTTTTGATGTTTTGATTTCAAAGATCAATGTTGAGATAGCTGATTTTAATGTTACTGTTAATGATTCAATCTATAACATCTCAAAAGGAAGATTTGAGGTAGGAAGCTTGGCTGAAAACGACTTACTTCAAACTGAACTCGCGTACAGAAACGCAGAAGCTTCACTTACCAATGCCAAATTAAGTTACCAAAGAGCAGAAGAGACTTTTAAAGCGCTTTTAGGCCTCGATGATGATATACAGATTGAAGTTCAGGCCCCGGAAACAGCACCTGACGTTGATCTTAATTTTGATAAAGCACTTACTCTGGCATTAGAAAATAACAGTCAGTCACTGCAATTCAGGTTAGATGAAATACAAGCTAATCAAGCGTACGATCAGGCAAAACGAAACGGAAGCTTTACAGCAAATTTACGTGCTGAATATGGCCTTAATGATACTGCTATTGACTTTGCAGAAGTATATAACAACCCCGGCGACCTGAAGTCTTTTAATATCGGATTTCAAATTCCCATCTTTAACTGGGGAAAGAATATAGCTCAGGTTAAAGCGGCTCGGAATCAACAACTGGCAACTGCAAACAGCATTGAATATCAACGTTTGCAGTTTGAGTTGAGTGTAAGAAGTACTGTCCGTGAGTTTGAACTTTTGAAGGGTCAAGTTGAGCTGGCTGAAATTTCTGATAACATTGCTGACCGTCGGTATGATGTTTCAAAAAACAGATATTTGATTGGAAAAATTGACATCACTAATCTTTTTATCGCTCAAAATGAAAAAGACAGTGCACGAAGAAACTATATTCAAGCTCTAAGAAATTACTGGTCAGGCTATTATAATTTACGCCGACTTACTTTGTATGACTTTGCTAAAGATCAGCCCATCTATCATGAAATAGATTTATAAGGATTAATTACTTTTCAGATTTTAGTACTTCTTTAGTATTTCCTACATTTAGGGATTAACTAACTACCAAATCTGATTTATGAAATACTTATCAGTTATAATTTTTACTGGACTTATTCTAGCTTGTTCAACCCCCGCTCCAAAATACACAACCCTTCCTGAGGGCGTGCAAACTGTTTCTCTGTTAGGGGATACATTACAAACAAATAGCTCAATGTTGCCACAGGAACTTGCCGAACGCATTGACTCTTTGATACTTTTGGAAAGATCAAGAGACGCTGAAACCGAAGCTGTGATCTGGGAGGCTCGGTATTTAGGATATAATGGTGAATACAGAAATGCGATCGATCTGTTATCGAAAAGAATTGAGCAAGACTCTAAGAATCCTGCCCTATACCGACATCGGGGGCATCGCTATATTTCTCTGCGTGTTTTCGATCTTGCTATTGAAGATCTGAAAAAAGCATCCGAGCTCATCAAAGATACAGAAGATATTCTTGAGCAGGACGGTCTTCCGAATGAAATGAACCAACCTAAAAGCAGTTTACATACAAATATTTGGTACCACCTTGGTTTAGCATATTATTTGACCAGTGATTTTGAAAACGCCCAAAAAGCATACGCAGAATGCATCAATGCAAGCACAAATGATGACATGATGACTGCAGCGTTATATTGGTATTATATGAGCCTCCGACGTGACGGTCAGGATGAATTTGCGGGGAAGGTCATTGATCCTATCAGATCAGAAATGAATATCGTTGAAAACGACAGTTACCATAAACTGCTTTTGGTATTTAAAGGAGAGTTTGACCCCAATGCACTATTAGATACAGAAACTGATGCTTTAAGTAACGCAACTCTTGGATATGGAATAGGAAACTGGCATTATATTAATGGAAGAAAAGACCGTGCGATGGAAATCTGGCAAAGAATTTATGACGCCGGGAACTGGGCTTCATTTGGATTTATAGCAAGTGAAGCGGAGCTGGTTAAAGAATAATTACCAGCTCCCTTAGTCACTTAATTTCCTACAAAAAACACTGCGTTTCCAAATAGTAGTTTTCCATTGTGCCAGAAACCCCGGTATAGTGGGTTATCTATCATATAAACTACTTTTCCTGAACCCATATTCTGAACTCCGAATGAAAGTGTATTTTCAAGAATTTCTTTTGCATCGGCTCCTACAAAACCACTTCTGACAGCACCTGTTTTTGCAGCACCTACATTCCAGCCATTATCCAGGTATTCGTATCCTGTTGAACCTAGCTTTAAAGACATATATGTTTCTCCATAGCCAAATGCCAGCGGGTGTGTATTATCCATTGACAGTTCAAATATAGAACCTGCATTTAATCGGGATGCAAATGCTCGGTTTGAATCTCCATACTTTTTAAGCTTATCGTTTGGATCTTCATCTTTTTCATCATCTTCTTTGGATGTCTTTCTCTTAAGGTTGAATCCATCTTTCCCAGCTAAAAACCCGTTTGCACCTTCAACCGCAATCAAAGTTCCTCCTCCTCTTATCCATTCTTTCAGATCATTGAGTCCATCTTCATCGAAAGTTCTTCCGTAAGATCCTGAAGGCATGATCATTACGTCATATTCATGCCAGTCTATATATCCAATATCATCTCTGTTGATGAGGTTTACAGGATATTTGATCTGTTGATCAAAATAATGCCATATATGACCCACCATATTAGAACTTGTTCCATCACCTGCTATAAGCCCAACTTTTGGAGCGGTTAAAAACTTAACTGAAGATGATCCGAAGTCTTTCCCTGAGTTTACAAATCCGGTAGCAACAGGAGTTATAAAACGACCAAGTTCATCTGCCGTTTTCTTTACGATCTTATCAAAATCATCACCCAGTTTTTCGTTACCGTTTCTTGTAATTACAAGCGTTCCTGCTTCATATTTATTTCCGTTTAATGTAAATGCTTCTTCTGCGTAACGAGCGTTTATTCCTTTTTTAAGAAGAGCTGCCAAATATTTCAAATCATCCAAAGAATTCCATTTTGCGAGATAAGCATATGGCTTATTTACATTTGCAGAAACGGTTCCTGTTGTTGTGCTGGAAACAGGTTGTTGGCTAATGTTCCCTTTAACAGCAAAGCCTTCCAATCCATAAGCATAATGAGTTTCCCATGCTGTGATATCATAAGTGAGTGAATCTTCCAGTTCAGGCTTTGGTTCAAAAAGAACGCGAACCAATGTCCCCTGAGGCTGAAAAGTGCTAATCACATAATCACCTTCTTCGATATTTACTCTTCCTGTTTCACCTGTTGTATAGTCATAACCCTCCATTCGGGAGCTGCTTGCTGCTTCTCCAAACTGAATATTCTGCTTGATCAAATACTGGAGTAAACTGGCTACTTTATCAGGATTACTGGATTTCTTTACTACAAATGTCTTGTATTCCCCGGCTCCATTTTCTCTTGTTTGCTGAAAATAGTTCGAGAATTCATCTACTACTCTTTCTTTGTTTTCAGCAGTAATCTCGACCGTAGAAAGCCCTGTGGTTGAATGGTGGGTCAATCTGTCCCAAAGCCTCAATGTATCTCCTTCTGCTGTTCTCACACCAAGTCCACCGCGACTGTGCCCCGCTTGCTCATAGGTCATTCCAATAGCGCCGTTGAAAGTTGGCCATGTATCACCATAGCTCGGGTAGAACAGGTCAAAAAATTCTTTAGTGAAATACAGCCAGTTTTCCTGATCAAAGTACTTTGCATGATTTTTACCGATCATAGTTTGATACTCGCTTTGCCAATCGGTAATAGCAGTATGATATGGTCTGGCTGCAGGAGCAAAATAATACGGGCTGTTGAAACCCTGCTCATGAAAATCTACATGTACATGAGGCATCCAGGATAAATAAGCTTGAATTCTGTGCTGTGTTTCTACCTGTGTTTGCCATGCCCAATCTCTATTCAGATCAAAGTAGTAATGATTGGTTCTTCCTCCCGGCCACGGTTCGTTGTGCTCTCGGGACTCAGGATTTACGTTGGGCTTGGACCCTGTTACAGATTTATTCCAATATACATATCGGTCTCTTCCATCCGGATTGATCATTGGATCCATCACAACCATTACATCATTAAGCCACTCACTCTTTTCTGTAATCAATTTATAGATCGTATTTAAAGCCGCTTCACTCGATGAGGTTTCATTTCCGTGAACATTATAGCTCAACCATACAATTGGAGTTTTATCGGCAGATGGTTCTCCATCAATAAAACCAACTCGTTTCAAATTATTTGTTCTTATCTCCTCCGAGCGATTTTGATTTTCAACAGATGAAACGGTTACGATTACAAGCTCTCTTCCTTCGTATGTTTCGCCGTATTTTTCGATTTCGACCATATCAGAATTCTCTGCTACATGCTGAAAATATGCATGAACTTTATAATGCGGCGTCCATTGTTCTCCCAGTTCATAACCCAAAAATTCCGCTGGCGATTGTAGCTGTGCAAAAGCGGAGGTAGATAAAATTAATAGAAATATGAAGGATTTTATAATTCGGTTCATGTCTTTGAATTTAAATTTAGTGAAATTTTGCAGTGAGCTAATCAATTTTGCAGTCAAATTTTATATATGATGGATTTTACAGTTTACTTTTCCTTTGAACAACTCTTTTGAATAACTTTTACGGAATTATTAATCAATTACGAGCCAATGCTTTCTAAAACCTTTCTTGTTGCAATCATCATCATAGGTTTTTCGACGGATATAGTAATGAGACATGATGTAGATGAATCCGAATACATTGCCTTAGCTGAAAAATACGCGGGTTCTGCAATTCGATTAAATGCCGGATGCGGAACATTCCTCCTTCCGAATGTGATCATTACTGCAGCACATGTTGCTTCTGTTCCTCAAATTGGTGATGATATTACTGTGGATGGAATTAAATACGGTATTAAAAGGATCATCAATCATCCGGAATTCGATATGAGCAGAAGCATTGCCAACGACATCGCCATCATTATTCTTGAAGAGGAAGTTCCCGATGTTGAACTGGCAAAACTGTATTATAATAATGACGAAGTTGGTAAGGAGATCATTTTTGCAGGAACAGGATGGGCAGGCACCGGTGATAAAGGAATGGTTGAGGGTTCGATCAATAAAGACCGGAAAATGCGTGCTGCTCAAAACAAAGTAGATGGACTTCGGGAAGATGGTTTCATTCGCTTTACGTTTGACGCTCCCGATTCTGAAGATGCATTACCGCTGGAAGGAATCAGCGGTCCCGGGGATAGTGGCGGCCCTGCTCTTTGGTTTGATGGTGATCAGGCGTATTTACTTGGTGTAAGTTCACATCAAAATGGCAGAGGAATGGGAAAACCGGAGGGAGTCTATAACGTGTATGAATTCTATACCAGAGTTTCAGAATTTACAGATTGGATTGAGACCGAATTAAAAAACAACGATATTGATTTGAATTAATGATCCGTCAATAAGGTCTAAACTTCACAGAACAATAACCCTTTTTGTGGTTTCGTGTTTCTGTGGCAATAAAATCAATAGATATGCCCAGCAATCAAGACATCGCCTCCAAACTCAGAGAAGTTTTCCAACTCATGCAACTAGCAGGAGAGAATCGCTTTAAGGCCATCGCCTTTGACAAAGCAGCTCTCACCGTAGATGGAATGAGCGATGATATCAACGAGTACATCAACAATAAGAACCTGACTGATATTAAGGGAATCGGAAAATCCATTGCTGAAGATATTTATGCATATGCTGAAACGGGAAAAATGCCTGTGCTGGAAGCTTTTCGTGAAAAAATTCCACCGGGTTTATTAAAGTGGACAGAAATTTCAGGATTGGGTCCAAAGAACATCCTCAAAATTCATGAGACCTTTGGTATTACTGAAATTGAAGAGTTGAAAGAACTGATCAATAATGGTGAACTTGCCAAACTACCGGGATTAGGTGGAAAATCAGCAGAGAAAATTCAGAAGTCCATAGAATGGATGGAAAAATATGATGAGCGATGCCGACTGGATGAAGCTCAAAAAATTGCTGATGACATTTACGCAAGTTTAAAGGACCTGGAAGGTGTTCAACAAATTGAGCTCGCAGGATCTTTACGACGCTCAAAAGAAACCATTGGTGATATTGATATTCTGATCGCTGCTGAAGAAAAGCACATCACCGATCTTTTCGAAGTATTCACAAATCACGGAAGAGTTACCGAAATTCTGGGGAAAGGCGATACCAAAAGCTCTGTTCGAACTACAGATGGCCGACAGGTTGATCTCCGGATCGTTAAACCGGAAAACTTTGCTGCTGCTTTGATGTACTTTACCGGTAGTAAAGAACATAATGTAGAACTTCGATCTCGTGCCAGAAATAAAGGTATGAGTTTGAATGAGTACGGTTTATTTAAACTCCAGGAAGACGGAGAAACCAATTGGGATGCTCCTCAGGATTTCAAAACCGAAGCGGATATCTACAAATTATTGGACCTGAATTTTGTACCACCTGAATTGCGCGAAGATAGAGGTGAATTTGAGATCTTTGGAACTCATAAAGAGATCGACCTTGTAACTGATGATGATATTCGGGGCGTAATACATGCTCATAGTACCTGGAGTGATGGGAAATTCTCCATCAAGGAAATGGCTGAAGCTTGTATCGAAAGAGGATATGAATATTTAGGAATTACAGATCACTCCCAAACAGCGGCTTATGCCGGTGGATTAAAACCAGACGAAGTAAAGCGGCAATGGGATGAAATCGATGCATTGAATGAAGGTTTTAAATCATCAGGGACAAACTTTGTGATCTTTAAAGGAATTGAATCTGATATTCTGGCTGATGGAAGTCTGGATTACGAGGATGATATTCTGGAAGGTTTTGATTTTATCATCGCTTCCGTTCATCAATCGTTAGAAATGCCGGAAAAGAAAATGATGGAGCGATTCCGGAATGCGATAAAAAATCCTTATACAAGGATGATCGGTCATCCAACCGGACGATTACTTCTTAAAAGAGAAGAAAGTAAGATCGACCTGAACGAATTGGTGGCTTTGGCGGCAGAGCATAACACCGCTATCGAAATCAATGCAAACCCACGTAGATTAGATCTGGACTGGAAGTTCGGAAACAAAGCCAAAGAATTTGGGATGATGACTTCTATAAATCCTGATGCTCACAATATTGACGGGATAGATCTTATGAAATACGGTGTGCGAATTGCTCGTAAAGGAAAATACGAAAAAGAAAGAGTATTGAATACGAAGAGTGCGGAAGAGGTGATGAAATTTTTTAAAAATTGCTAAACTTAATATGTTAAAGGCGTTAATAATTTCTTCATTTTTTTTCCTTTTCCGTTTTGGGTTGATTGCACAGCCTTTCAGCGTGGCCGAAATTGGCGCTTCCGTTAGCTATCCTTCTTCTCAGAGTTCTATTTACTCGGAACGTTGGAACCTAACGGAATCAAGATCATTTCATTTCCGCACACCATTTTATTTTGGGAAAACTGGCTTTAATATTGAATTTTTTGACTATGAAACCAGAAACGAATCAAATAGTGATGCCTCATCGATTAACTTATCAACATATTTTGGTTTTGATATTATAAAATCAAAGTTCTTCAAATTAACACCAGGAATTTTTGTAGGTATGCAGCGACTCAATTCAGCTACACGAAGTCGTTTCAGTTCTAATAGTATAGAACTCGAACTGTTTTATTCAGCCTCTCTCGAGCCTCAAATTGTATTCAAACGAATTATAATATTTGGTGATTTTCAATACAGACGTATATACAATTTTTACAGGCAAGACATTTTCTTTGGAGGAATGGGAATAAAACTACAGCTTGATTTGCCTAAACGAATTAGATCTATTTTAGATTAAGGATTTAGCTGAATGAAAAAGTTTTTACCCTGTATAATTATTCTTCTGTTTAATATAAAAGGATATACTCAAGAGATAGTACTAAAACCTTCTGAAGACATCACATCGTGGTATAATCTTGAAGAGTGGATTTATTCTAAGGCTAACTGGGGTTACAACAGTTATGATTTAACAAATTTTGAACCCTTTTCTCCTTTTTATGTAAATACATTACAAAAATCACCATTGTTATTTATTGATGAACATAATTATCAAACAAATTGGTTGGATCAGGACCTTTTCTATTTTCCGAATATTCCATTAAGTATAATTGATTCTGTAGTTATTAATACAACTTCTAAAACCATGAATGGTTTTTTAACTCCAAATGGAAGCATTTCAATTTATTTAATAAAAAAAATGCCCCTGGTAGAGTCAGAATTTAATCTCGTAAACCAAATAAATGATCCCGGGCTACTAGCTGAAGAACCTGAGCTACAAACTCCAAATGTTGAACGGATCAACTCAACCATAAAAGCAGGAATCGTATACCCAGAAATTTTTAATACTAGATTTCTATTTAATGATGATACATACACACGGGCTAATAGACTAGTATATGATAGGAAAGTGGATAATACACTTTTTGACCGAACAAGAATAACAACTCCTGACAGCCCTGGCAGTACATTTATACCCCAAAGAAATACAGAAACAGACTTTATACTTCTCAACCAAATAAAGACTCATTCATTTTATCTTAGTTTACTTGCTTCTTACAATTTGAAAGATACTTTTTTTCAGTGGCATCCGATTTCAGGCATAGAATTAGCTTCTGAACACAAAAGGACTTTCATCTCTGCAAGTATTCATCCTCAAAAAAATGGGGTTTATAAACACACAAATATCAGCATAGGACATGCCGCCTCTGATAGTCTTCAGTTTTCTGATCCAATAGCATATGGTTTGAATGAAACGACCATACAGCATTCTACAGCTTTTTTATTTCCAATAAAAGATGCTGCATTACAAGTTTCTATAAGTAATTCTGTTTTTATTTGGAATGATTATGTTTCCAATAAAAGAGCTTTTGTTAACGATATTAATCTAATCTCTACTTACTCAAATGAAAAACTGGGAGATTTGGGTTTTGTAGTGGGCTCACATAGTTTAGGTTTCGAATATACCAATAACCCTTCCTTAGGCACTTCTTTTCGGATTTCTACATTCAAAAGAAATCTAGAAAGCAATGGATATAACTATACCCTTTTCAACAACGAAATCGGATTTTCTAATTTGGATAGATCAAAACATGAAGTAATCAATTTCTCTGATCTGTCAAATACTCAAACATCAATAGGCTTTGACATCAAAACTACTACAAAACGAGTTCATTTGAAATTGGGAGTATTTGCAAATCATTTCTGGAATTTTGTTGACACAATGATCAATTACGAACCTGTAAATGGGGAAGATAAATTAAACTCCAGCATTGTTTTCTCAGATATAAAAAATTCTGGGTTTTTTGGGTACAAATTATCTGCAAAGCTTAATCTGGTTAATAACATCAGTTTGATGTCAGCTTTATCTGGTCATGTTATACGCTATGGTTCTGATAAATTCAAAAGCTCAATTAGTAATATAAACCGTACTATCTTTTCTCAGACTATTAACTATAAGGTTCATGACAATGCCTTGCTGGGTATCAGTTTTAGATATACCTCGTCAAGAAAAATAGATGATTTTACTACATCTTTTAATCAGAGTGGGACATTCCCTCCTGTAAAAGTACGTCCCATATTTCTATTAAATGCTACAGCAAAAACATGGCTGTTTGATCGCTCTCTTGGTTTAACTTTAGCTCTTAGAAACCTTTTGAATTCAACTGAGAGTTATAATACTAATGGGCAATATTATAACATGAGTATTGGTATTACAGCACATTTGGCTATTAGAAGTAACTGATTTAATACTCAATCCTATTCCCCAACAAGTACCCGTATGGTTTCAATTCATCAATTTGTTCAAAGATCACACGAAGAATTCCTATCAACGGCACAAACAGGATCATCCCTGAAATTCCCCAAAGCTCTCCACCAATGATCAGTGCCAACATAGCCATAAAAGGATTTATTGCCACTTTGGATCCTACAATTCTCGGAGTAATGAAATTACCTTCCAAAAACTGAACTGTTCCAAAAACCGCAATCACTAACAAGGGAGTCAGAAGAGAATCTCCCAACAAAAAAGCGAATAAAAGTGGCGGCAGTGCTCCGATAATAATGCCGATATAAGGAATAACCGCTAAAAGAGACGCAAATACCCCAAAGAAAATGGCATGTTCTAATCCTATCAACAATAAACCGGTTGTATTTAAAACGGCTAAAATCCCAATTACTGTAAGCATACCAACAAGATAGTTTTGGGTGACTTCCTGCACATTATCCAATACACCGTCGATCATAGAGTTTCCTTCTTTACGCTCAAACAACTTCCTGAAAAAGGTTTGATACATCTCTTTGTAATACAGCATAAAGAAAATGAATATGGGCAGCAGTGACATCAGCGTAAAAGCGCTGGTAGTTGCACTAACCACGGAACCCATATATTGACCACTTTTATCGATTAGGTTACTAAGTCCTTGTTCTAAGTAATTAGTTCGCTCTTCTTCAGAAATACCTACTGTTTCTTCTAAGAAATGAACTCCTTCAGCTGTAACAGATTTTAGCCTATCGGTTACCTCTGGGATACGCTCTGAAAATTGAACGAATTGTGCTGAAATTAACGTCACAATTCCACTGAATACGATCACAACAAGTAATAAAGTCAAGATAATACTGAAAGCCCTTCCCAGCTTCCAGCTTTCCAACTTGTTGACAATCGGATTTAACAGCATCGAAATGAAAGCTGCAAAAGCCAGAGGCATCAGAATGAATTTTCCGTAGCTCAAAATTACGAACAGAAGTGATAATCCTATTAAAGTAACCGAGGACTTCAGCCAAAAAGGATGTTTATTTTTTGAAGCAGGTGCAGGTGAGTGGTGTTTCATTTAGAAAAGATATTGAGAATTACTTAGTGATTTCTTGAATAACACTATCTTGATCATGAAAATCCATATTTTGCGAATGGTTTACAAACAGAGATTTCTTCGAAATATACTCTTAACCGCCTTGAGGCTGGTTCTCCAAAGAAAATTGAAGTTTGAAACTAGTGTCTCCATATTCCGATTGCATATCTAGTGTTCCCCTTAACTGATTTGTAAGGGTTTTAATCAACTTCATGCCCAGACTTTTCGAGTCTTTGCTTGGTTTTTCAAGATTGGAAAAGCCCACACCATTATCTTTTATTTCCAAAAAGTATTCATTACCTGACTTGTTCAGGCTCAAACTAACGGTGCCTTCGTTTAATTCCTTAAATGCATGCTTATAGGAATTCACTATTATCTCGTTTATAAGCAAGCCTAAAGGGATCGCCTTTTCAATCGGAAGACTTATTTTATCACAATCATGAACAATATTAATTTCTTTATCAGGAGTTTTTAAAGTTCCTTCAAGAGAATGGCAGAGGCGATCCAGATACCCTGAGAATTCAACTTTTGCAAAATCTTCAGTTTGATAAAGTGTCTCGTGAACAAAACCCATCGACTTAATTCTGGACTTGGCATCATCAAGTACTTTTCTGATTCCCGGATCAGTATTCCTCATACGTTGCAGATCAAGTAAAGCAATCACTACTGCAAGGTTATTTTTTACTCTGTGATGAATCTCGTTCAGCAAAGTTTCCTTTTCAGATAGTGACTCCTTTAAACGGTCTTCAGCAATAGACAGAGATCTCGTCCGCTCTTCCACTTTCTTCTTTAGTTCAGTATTCCAACTGGTTATCACAAAAACAGCTCCGATACCCACACAAAATACGATCCAGATTGAAACCCACGTAATGATCCCAAATGACTCAATCGAACTTACAATTGCTTCGCTGGTAAGGGTTTTCATTGTATGTATTTGTTCAGCGATTCTTTTTTTTGCAAGATAATCTCCTGAAAAAATGAACACTGAGATCACCACCGTTATCAAAATTACTGTGCTGTAGATCCATTTTGTGGACACTTCTTTCTTTTCCGGAAATTCGAAGGTTTTCTCTTTCCATTTTTCAATAGCTGGTGAACAGATGTATAAAAGCGGGGCTATTATAAAAACAGTTTGAAGAAAGGAACCCGACCACCAACCATTCCACATATAAATGGTTTCTGACGCATTTAAATTATGCTCCAGACTCCAGATAAAAGTACCGAGAGAACTCGCCGTGGATGCCACAAAGGATGTTCCCACATATAAAACGATACTGCTCACTGATCTTAACTGATAGGAAAAATTTAAACAGTGATAAACGATCGCATAAATAGAAAGAGTAAATGTGAATGACAGCCCGAATAATATAGCCCAAAAAGGATCCAGGCTACTGAATACTCCGATAATGAACATGGATAAAAACACAACTATAAAAGACCATTCAAAACCGAACCAGAACAACAACAATAACCCTATAATCATTGATGGATTAAGAATGAAAATTTTCAAAAGTTCATTTTTATTTCCATCCGGATCAATCCAGTCAGAGGGTAAATTAGTCAGGGAAAACCAGATCGTTGCGGAAATCAAAAGTATCCAGCCGATCAGAACAACGATTACGCGCTTGTCGAATGGTTCGTACCTGCCAAGAATAAAATCCAGGTGTATTGGTTTCCACATAATTTGTAAACAATGTCAATTGAACACTTTATCGTTCTAAAGCTACGCTTCTTAAGGACTTGGTTCTTTTATCCCCCAAAAATGATGAAATGCACTACCATTAAATAAAATCTTACGGTAAAAAGCTACAATAAATATCCAGAACTTATTGGGTTGTTTTAGATTTGAGAATTATTAGAATCCGATTCTCGAAAATCAGGCTGAAATAATCGTTTTAAAATATCTCTTGTTTAATTTTTCACATGCTTTATTTTCGCTCGAAATTATAGCGATGAATACCTACTTTGTATGAAATTAAAAATTTGAGTTATGCATATAGACCATATCGGTATTGCTGTAAAAGATCTGGAATCAGCTGTTAAAACCTATGAGAAGATTTTAAATCGCAGTTGCGATAAAAGGGAAGTTGTTGAAAGTGAGAAGGTAGAAACAGCCTTTTTTAATACCGGACAATCAAAGGTGGAATTGCTTGGTGGCACAGCACCGGATTCGGTCATCAATAAATACATCGAAAAAAAGGGAGAAGGAATACATCACGTTGCTTTTGAAGTAGCCGATATACATTCTGAACTTGATCGTCTCAGACAAGAGGGTTTTACTGTTCTGAATGAACAACCTAAAGATGGTGCCGATAACAAGCTCGTTGCTTTTGTTCATCCCAAAGATAATCACGGAGTTTTGATCGAGCTTTGCCAAACCAAGGAATAATATAATTGAGTTTTGCATGATACGTTATGTATCTTTGTTCTCGATGACTAAATCGGGGCGTGGCGTAGTCCGGTAGCGCACTCGGCTGGGGGCCGAGGGGTCGCATAGCGATTAATTAGCTCTCAGTTGTTCTAAGCCTCATTTACTTACCTTTTCCATTTCTCCGATAGCAATACGATAGTAGTTACTAAGGTTTTAGTTAATATTTGAATATGTGATAGTGCTAAGATTTCAGCACAAAGTCCAGTGGGTTAGTGGCAGAGAATTTGAAAAAGTATGGGAAAGAAATAAATTAGAATTATTTTAAATAATGCTTGTTTACTTTACATAACATTATTATATTTGGGTCAGTTTAAAACTTAGACAACCCTTCTTAGGATCGCAACCCGACAACGAACGCATATCTTTTCCGCGTTCTCGACCAACAAGACAACTCAGACAACTTAATTTTAAACTGCTCTGGGCATTTTGGCTCAGAGCTTAAATTAAGGAAATGAGTAAAATACTTATTTTAAATAGTCTAGGCTTGGACTTCGATATAAATCAAGCCAATCAAGAGGGGTGGCTGACAATAAAAGCGCCACATAGAAAAGACGTGAATCCGTCCTTTGCCATTAATGTTAAACATGGGGGGTGGAAAGACAATGCAACAGGAGAATCAGGGGATATTTATGAGCTGGTTAAGCTCGTACATGGCTGTAATTTTGCAGAAGCCAAACAGTTTGTAGATGGTAAGGGTATCAGTAAAGTAACTCCTAAGACTAAGGAGTATTACTCGAAGCTAGATAGTCCGTTCTGGACTAGACAGCGATTAGAATGGCTCAAGTGTGCACAAGAGAAGCTTATTACGAGCAATTCAGATTTAATCACGGTCATCAAGCAATATGACCTGATCTCTAGAGAAACCCTTCAGCATTTTGACTGCGGGATCATCGAGTACAATTTTGGAAATGGGTTTCAGGATGCCCTTTTAATTCCATATCCAACGGGAGCACAGATTTACGCACGTAATGAAGAAGGAAAACTGATCCGAATGGAAAAAGGCTCCAAGCCCGGAGAAAGTTTCATGGGTGCTGGACAGCTAAAGAAGAATAAACGCCTAATCATTACCAAATCTCCACGCGAGGTAATGCTTGCTTTTCAAGAGCTAGGTGATGAGTTCGATGTACTGGGTATTTGTTCAGGTGAGACCTCAAAGCTGAGCAACCCTCAGAAACAGCTCCTTCATGACAAACAAGTTTACTGGAACCGAGTGTTTGTGAGCTTTGATCGCGATACCGTTCCAGCGGAAGAAATAGCCTTTGAATATGCCCGAGCAGTATGTGATGAAGTAGGAACATTTAAACGGGATATACGTCTGTTGAATATCCCTAAGCTTTCCGGGAACAATTGTAAGGATCTAACTGACCTATTCAAATCCAGTCACAGTAAGAGCTTGGATAGACTCTTTGATGAAGGCTCTTACGAGTACAGCGAGTACATCTGGAACTCGTGGACAGAGAACTATCGGTTCTGGGAAGTGGATGACAAGGGCAAGCTAGCAATAAATGAAGTTAGGTTTGCCCGTGTTCTAGGGAAGTTTGGCTACAAGAAAAGCTACTTTGGAAATGCAGATGTTCCTACACTGGTTCAGGATGAAGATAATGTCCTGCATGAAGTTTCTCCTCATCAGCTTAGTGATTTTGTACTAGATAAGATCTTGGAGAAGTTCTCCAAGTATGTGGATACTGCACTTGTCGATGGCAAGGAGGCGTTAATTCCTTTGAATCAATTACAAAAGGTGTTCTTCAAGTATCGAGACAAAGTGTTAAGCAGTCAAATTAAAGCGATCTTCAGAAATAGAGAGCTGAACATAATGAATGATACTCAGCATGAATCCTTCCTGTATTTCAAGAACGGTTCGGTCAGAGTTACAAAGGACGGGTACGAGTTGATCCAAACTAAGGATTTACCCGGCAAAATCTGGGAGTCTCAGATCATGGAACGCTCATTCGAAGAAGTGGCTCCACATGGAGCGGGTGATCTTGAAATATTCGTGGAGCATGTCTCAGGCGATACCGATACTGGCAAGCAGTCCTTCATGAGTGTGCTTGGCTATCTGCTCCATACGCACAAGAATAAAGCCAATTCTCCGGCAATCGTGCTCATAGATGAGAAGAGTAGCCCGAATATCGCTCAGGGCGGTACAGGCAAGAGCCTATTTGCGCAAAGTATCAAACATATCCGAAAGCAGCGTTATCTGGCAGGTAAGAATGTTGATCCCAGCTCACGGTTCTTCTTTATGGACGTAGAGTTAGGCGACCAGTGCCTATTTTTCGATGATGTTCGTCATGACTTTGACTTCGAGGCACTTTTCAACATCATCACCGATGATATGCAGGTGGAAGCGAAATACAAGAACAGGTTTACCATCTCGTTTGATATATCGCCTAAGATAGCCTTAGCGACAAACAGCGTTATACAAGGGCTGGGTAATTCCTTTAAACGTCGCCAATTCATTCTTCCTTTCAGTGATTTCTATCTGAATAATCCTACCCCAGAGTCGGAGTTTGGACGAAAGCTGTTTGATGACTGGCATATAAAGGAATGGCAGAGATACGATCACTTTATGATTCGTTGCTTACAGCTATATCTCAAGGAAGGATTGTTACGCTTCCCGTCCCAATCGTATAAGCTGCGTGCTATAAGTGTTCAGACCTCACCTGACTTTCTAGATTGGGCGGAAGTTAATTTGGAAGAAGGTGTGGAATACCCATTAAATGTATTGTTCAACGGTGAAGATAAAATTGGGCAGGGCTTCACAAGGTTACAGCCTGAGAAAGCTGATGGCACTCAGTTTCCATGTTTTGCAGATGTATCGAATGACCTGATGGATAGTGAAATACGAAGCTTCCGAAAATGGCTGGATGCTTTCGCAACCTTTAAGGGTTGGAAACTTCATGAACGTCATAGTAATGGCTACAAAGTGATACGCTTTGCCAATTAGTCCGAATTATATACCACTCAGTCACTGGACAAGCGCCAGTGGCATAGTGGACAAAACCAAGAAATCTTTCCCTGGTAAATCCCCAGGTGCACAAAATAAAAATAAGATCTCCCTAATGAGATCAACTGAAATTAGAATCAAACACTCAGGAGAGTTAAAAATGACTTCAACAAACACCAACTCAAACTTTAGAATTTCATTTCAATCATGCCCAGAGGAGGGGCACTCCATCCATCTTTCTTCGGGAGAGGTTTTCCAACTTGGAAGGCTTCACCCCGAGGTAATGGCAGATTTATTGATGGGAATACGCCTGATGAATGATGTGGTAAAAAAACCGGAATGGTTTTCAAAAGAACGTCTTGAAAAGGGCGCCTGAATAAACTGATGATTTAAGCCAAGCCTCGAAAAGGGCTTGGCTTTCTTTTTGGATTAAACTCAATCTCGCCAGATCTATAGGGTCCCATACCCCCGGCTGCCTGACCACATCTCAAGCAATTAAACCTGCTTTCAGAATAAGTCATTTACGTTTGAAAATAGAAGTCTAGAATTTTTTTGGATTATTTTTTTGGAGCAATCTAGGATTTTAAACTAAAAAGAGAGCGCAGCTCTCTTTTACATATATCCCTCATTTCTTAAAGATGTGTATCCACTCCGATATATAATGATATGATCATCTACAGTAATTCCAAGAATCTTTCCGGCCTCAACCGCTCGTTTAGTAATCTGTATATCAGCATTACTTGGGTTGGGATTGCTAGATGGATGATTATGCGCTAGTACTATGGATTGAGAGTTGCCAAGCATAGCAACCTGAAAGATAGAAGATATCTCTACGATGGTTGCAGTTGCGCCCCCAGTTGAAACTAGGTTCCAACCAAGAACATGCTTCTTGTTATTGAGTAAAATTACAATGAACTCTTCTTTCAGTTCCAGATGATCATCATTCCAGATTGATCTCAGGTAAGTAGCTGCTTCTTGCGGTGAGGTAATAGTAGGTAAGCTATCGACTGGTTGAATAGAACGATAAGCCAGCGAGACTTCAGCAATTTGTGGCATGGTATAAGAGTTTGGTTGTGGTTTGTGGAGGCTGTTTAAAGCGCCTCATTTTTCTTATACCTTATTTAGATTAGTATTTATCAGGATCGTACCCCTCCACAACATTATTTGCATCGTAAGATCCAACGATATTGGTGGGATCATGATTTTTTTCTGATTTATCTACAGAATACATTCTTGCAACTTTATTGAAATATATTCTGTAATTGCTATTTGTAGTCCCGGCTATGGCCCCACCCATTGAGATTAGTGAAGATATAACAAGAAGTGGATTGCAGGTGTGTAGAGCTAGAGCAATATGAATCCCTGAAACACCTATATGCTTAGCCAATTCATCAATTGTTGATATTGCTACTTCGCCCTTAAAATACTTTAATGATAATTTATAATTATTGTACACTGCTAGTGAACTTGCAAGTAAATCAAAGCCATTCATGAAATTCCATTCATAACCAATTGAATTAAAGTATGGCTTCAAATTTTGATCCTTTATAATTTCTCCAGGAATAATTGGTAGCCCTTGCTTGGTAAATAGATCTGAGATTAAAATATGTTCAAGAAAATCGGGTATATTTTCAGGGGCTTCGAAAGGAAAATCATAAAGAGGTTGATGCCCATATAATCTGTGGTTAAAAAAGCCTTTATCCCTTCCTAATGAATCTAAATATTTACCATATTCTGATTCACCAATGCCATTTTTTTTCATCCAGTCATATATGTTGTCTCCATTTTGATATGCGTATTCTCGGATATAGTGAGATGAAATTTCTGAATACCGTTCTCTTTTTGATCTATCCATCCTTTGATATTTTTTCGACAAGGTGTCCGACGGCTTCTAAATAATCACTCCACAGTGCAATTTTTCTAGTTTGTGTTCGGTCAGGAAACCCTGGTACAATTGTTAGTACTCTAGTATATCTTTCCCAATCTGGCTGTTTATATTTTCTTGCTATTTGGCTCCAAATGTTATCCAATTTATCCCTGAAATCGGTTGTATCTAAACCATTTGCTTGTAGCATCCTTGTTACTTTATAATCGAACTGATCTTTTTTATCTGCCAGTATTTGATCAAACTCATCGAGTGATAAAACATAGTCAAAAGCTGAGTTTGCATCATTTTTATGCTTTTTTTTAATGATTCTATATTCTGTAGCTATTTGTCTTTTTCGAGTACCCATTACCCTAAATTTTTTTAGTTATTGGTATAAGAACATTGAGCAATAATGCTTAATTAACCAATAAAATCAATCTTATGCCATTAGGAAAACTAGTAGTCAAGATCATAGTGATCATATGCAAAGGAGGCAAGCCATGAGTAAACAATCAGAGCTTATCGATGCTGCAGTCGAGCTTATAAGGCAAACCTTAAAGCTCTTCTTTGACCCGAATGACAATCCACCACCAGCCAAGCCCACTGAGTAAAACCAGCGGGCTTTTTTATTAATCCAAACTTACATCACTTAACCACTCAATTATGAATTTAACAGAACTAAAGCCATCAATAGAATGGACTCGTAATAGATCCTCATACATCGGAGGAAGCGACTGTGCTGCAATCTTAGAAGAATCATCCCATGCTACCCCTCTCCAAGTTTGGATGAGCAAGCAAGGCTTAGTACCTCCAATTACCGATAATCCCATCATGGATTTTGGGCATTACTTCGAGCCTCAACTAGCCGCTCATTTCGAGCAAGAAACCGGTTTTAAAACGCGCCGGGTCAATCAGCCCTTTACGGATCCCGATTTTAACTTCCTGAAGGCCAACATAGACAGACAAGTCTTAGCTGGAAAAGGTTTGGATAGCACCGCTGTCCTCGAGCTGAAAACAACCACAAGCCAGCGCATGAAATCTCTGGATGGAGAGCTGCCCAGAGAATGGTACATACAAGTCATCTGGTATTTAGGGATCTGTCGGTACTCTAAAGCCTTCCTTCAAGTCTACCTTCGGGACACTTGCGAGTTCTTGGAGCCACAGATCATTGACCCTAATCCTGAGCTGTTTGAAGAAATGAAACACAAGCTTGTCAATTGGTGGCAAACCTATATGGAGGGCGAAGGCCGAAGGCCTGAGCCGGTAAACGGCGAGGACGCGCTGCTCCTATACCCTGATAGCAATCCAGAACAAGTGGTAGAGATCACGCCAGCTGGTTATGCTTTGTATCAGGAGCTTTCGCAGGTTAGAGATCGTAAAGCAGATCTGAACAAGATGGAGGAGCACTTGAAAACCAAGCTAAAAGAAAAGCTTGGTAAAGCTGAACGCTTAGTATGCGCCGGGAAAACATTGGTTTCTTGGGCCAGCCATTCATCTATACGAATTGACTCGAAAGCTATCCGGCGTGATCACCCTGAATTCTATAAACAATACTCAAAAACCACAAAGACAAGGAGGTTCCTATGTCACTAATTCTATCACATAACCCAGACCAGTATTCACTGTGCCCTGAAGGCTTGCACAAAGCCCAGATCACATCCATTGAACCGTTGAATGAAGTGGAAACACCATTCGGCATCAAAGATATGATCAGCATTGTAGTGCAAACGGAGATCACCGATGAGGAAGGTAAGCCGTATACGCTTGCAACTCGCTTCAATCGTAGTCTGCATGAGAAAGCATCTTTGAGAATAACTTTAGAACGCTTGAATGCGAGAAAGTTTACTCCCGAACAGCTTCATGAAGGAATAGATCTAGAAGCATTTCTAGGTCGGCGCTGCAATATACTTGTAGTGCATAATCCTACCGAAGATAGAGTGTATGCAAACATTGATGTATTCATGCCCTTTAACGAAGCCAGTGGGCAAGTGGCGAAGAATGCCAAAAAGCTTTCTAGTAAAGTAAAAAGGCTTGAACATGCTGGTGAACTAAATGGAGTGTAAGCTCCGAAAGAGAAGCCACGCTTCTCTTTTAGATTAAAATGTTGATAAGGAGTCAAAAACTTGTGGAAAAGTAAATTAATAACTACCACCTGAATTACATACATTATACATGTTAATTTTAAATAAATATTAAGACATGGCAAGATGTACAGCCCCTACAAGAGGGCATAGAACAGCAAGTGGGGCCGCGGCCTGCCCAGCATGTAGTAGTAGATATCGAGGTTACAACTCCTATTCTACATACAGTAGTTATGGAAGAAATAGTTATAATAGTAGTAACTATGGATCCAGTAGTTCTGGGGGAGGAAACTCAAGAAATAGAAAACCTAAGTGGTCAAGCCCAGGCTCAGGTGTCTATTACACACCAGCCGAAATCAGAACATTAACACCTATTCGTGAAAGTGTTGAAAAGCGTTCAAATCTACCAGATTTGCGAGATGTTTTTCTTTGCCACGCTTGGGATGATCGAAAAGAGGCAGCAAAGCAGTTGCATGATTTACTTGAATCCAGCGGAGTATCCGTTTGGTTTAGTGAAAAGGATGTTTTGTTAGGGTCATCGTTACTTCGAGAAATTGATAAGGGACTTGCCAAATCACGAGTAGGTATCGTATTGGTTACACCGTCTTTTCTGAATCGTGTTAAAGGGGAAGGTATTGCTGACAAGGAACTCTCGGCTCTTCTAGCTCGTGATTTACTTGTTCCCATTGTACATAATACTACTTTTGAAAAACTTCGTGAAGTCAGCCCATTACTCGGCTCAAGAAGTGGACTAAGTACTATGGAAGAATCAATGCAGAAAATTGCTCTAAAATTAGCCGAATTGGTAGTGGTTGAGGAAGAACCAGCTTAAACGCTGGATCGTTACATTAAATAAAATATGGAGAAGAAATGGCAAAAAATATCACAGGGAACCATGATGGAGATAATGGAAAGAATGAGTCATATTCAATTCCAGGAAGAGGTACTGTAACAAGAAAAACTTTAGTAAAAGAAGTTAAGGCAGGAAAACATCCGGACTTTAGTACTTACACATATAAAGGAGAAAAATTTGTTCGGGGTAATCCTGATTCCTCTCAAAAAAATAATGTAAATAAATAGTTAAGAGTTTTTGGTTTGATATAATGGGCGTTTCAATTCGGACCAAGATATAATCCAAGTGTCTTAGCAGGTAACATCTCTTAGAAAGAATTTTTCAAAAGCTCTGAACCTAAATTAACATCGAATAGAAAGTTTTGTTAATCCAGCTCACTTAACCACTGAATTTGGTATAAGAATACTGAAGCCTAAAGCTCAACTACTTGATGGGAGGTCTTCGGGTCTCCTTTTTTATTTCTTAAGTTGCTCTTCTATCAGAGATACAATCTCGCTAGCAGATTTCTTTAGAGTGGGAGCCACCTTAATCAAGATGTCTAAAGATGGAAGTCTTTCCCTCCTTTCCACTTTGTCTATCATACTTCTTGTAATCCCAGAATTAGCAGCTAGTTCTTCCTGAGATAGTCCAATTTCCTCCCTCAATCTTCTCAGGATAATTGATGTCGCTTCCAATAACTCTGCATCATACTTCATAACAACAAGATGCAGGGAAAACTTATTTGCCTTTGCTCACAACTGTGTGCAAATTAATACTAACACAAAGTTATAACTCATGCGAAATAACCAAACATCCTATCGACAAAAAAAAGAATCAACTAGAAATCGTATAATCATTATTGGGGTATCTATTCTTGTTCTAGGCACACTTCTTACAGTTCTAATTGTTCAGATAACTCATTCCGTACGCTATTCAAAAGAAAAGGAAAAAACGGAGTTAATGATTGAACAGAATCTGGATGCAAAAAACTACGCCCCTCTAGTAACATTACTAGATACCGCTAGAAATGGGGAACCGAATTTATCATCATATCCCTATAAGAAGCTAGCAATTGAGATCATTATAAATGCCGATGCAGAAACGCGAAAAACCTTAGACTCTTTATTCTTTGAAGAAGAAATACCAGCTCAAGCAGGGCGCTTCGTAATAGAAGATATTAGAACTGGAATGCTATTTGGATACGAAACTGCAAAAGTTGCCCCAACATTCTCAATGACTCCTCTTTTGAGGCCGCAGTATGGTAATCCCATAGGCAAACTTGCAAGTGAGTACCCTAAAATTGTGTTACAGCTCGCACTTCTTCAGGCAGAGTCTTTTTCCTTACACACCTTAGAAAGTGGATTACTTCATTTTCTTGAAAGTAGCGACGTTTTATCTAGAGTAGAGACTAGCCTCGCCAATTTTGATAGAATTAAAAAAGAGTTCGAAGTCGAAGTGGTTCGAGATAGAGATTTATCTTACTTAGAAGAGTCAATATTTGAAGGAGAACGGTTTATTCAAGAAGAATGGATTCATACAGACCTATCTACTTTTATTCCTGTAGATCCTGAAGGTAAAAGGGTTCATTCGTTGTTTAAGGAGTCAATGAGGACACTAGAGTTGCTTGAAGATTTAGAATTTAAATTGAATGATTTTAAACTCGCGGCTCTTGGAACCTATTATTCCAGACCAAAAACAGAAATATTTGTTATACGAAGTGAATTATCTCAGAGAAATGGAAATCAAGCTTATGAAGCATTCCACTCTGACGTAGGAATTTGTTTCCTGATGACCTCTAAAAGTAAATTTACTTCAACTGGAAGGGCTCGATTAACCGTAGTAGAAGGAGAGCCAATTGTACTCGAAGATAATAATGGATTTGACAAGGAGTATCCTGTCTATGTCGAGGCAACTAACGAACACCAAAAGCTGTACATGGATTTTCAAAGGTCCGGAGACGTAATCTTAAATCACCTAAACCCAATTGCTGAAGAATTAATAAAGCAGATTGCTGTCTTGGAAACTTTAACCCAGTAACATAGAAGAGAGGAGTCAAATCCTTTAGGATCTTTGAAAATTGCCACAGTGGGCAAGTGGCGAAAACACCTTAAAAGTTATTACAGAAAACTTAATCTGAATATTGCGAGCATTTTCTGAAGTGATAAGTTTAGACTTCCTCTCACTTAACCATTGATAACTTGATATTATGTCAGGTTGTTTTAGTTGTGGAATAATGTTTACCTCAATTATCTAAGTCAGATACTATAATTCGACGTTTTCTTTGTTTTTGGCCACCTCTTCGAAGGTGGCTGTTTAACTTAAATAAGGCTAATGTGAAATCTCTTCATGAATTGGCACAGTATTTGATTTAATTAATCTATCAATCAGCCGGGAAGAACGATTCCCGAAAAGTCGTTCAAATTAAATCACAATTTAATAGGATGAACATGATTGATAAAAATCGTACAACTGCAGTTCTTGTAACTGACGAACCAAAAAGAGAAGAAATATTGAATGCAATCGATAATCTGCTAGAAACTTTAAAAGGGCTTACAATTAGTTCTAATGAAGAAATAGCTAGCTATGAAGATTTTCGTTATGGCATTGCAAAATTAACCTCTATTCTGCACATTCAGAATGCTTGTATAAAGCCTTTAAATAATTCGTTAGCACAGAAATCTATGGATGCATTTGTGAAAATGCGTGATACTAGAATTACCAACGGTACAGTTGCCTGATTTAAGGTCGCCTCGAAAGGGGTGACCTCTTTTTTTATTACAGTGCCTCTACAATCTCTCGTATCTCGTTAGCATTTTTGGTGTTCTCAATAGCATTTTTATCGAAAACCATAAAGTAATGATAATTAGGCCCTGCTAATTCTGCCCATTTCTTACCCAGCTTATTCTTAGCGATACTGTCAGAGTTATCTCTATCATCACCTTTAGTTTCAATCAATATCACATTTCCTTTTTTGGTTAAAAATAGGAAGTCAGGATAGTGGTTGCTCTTAAAACCATTTATTGCAAAGCCATGTCCTCTTTCTAAATTTCTGTGCCAGAACACAACATTATCAAGGGCATGAATGCTTTCAAGAATTTTCTGCTCGAAGCGGTTAATGGACGCTTCTCTTTCATACAACGAAAATGAGATAGATGGTGCCAGATTACCCGGAGTTATACTTTCATTTAACTTAAAATTAGGCTCGGCAGTAATTTGTCTTGTATCGACTTTTTTCCTGAATTCTAATTCGGCGTACTCATCGGCAAGACCTTTGATTTTCTTTTTGATTAATTCTTTGTAGGTGTACCTGTGTTGTAAGCAATGAATAAGCTGCTCACCATTTAACTCATTTAGTATTCGTCCTACATAGGTTTTTATCTCCTGATCCGGTATCGGGTACATATTCCCTATCAGCTGAATGAGTTGATGGGATATGTCCTTAATCTGACCCTCTCTCGGCTTTGATACAATGTACTTTATTAGAGACTCTCTAACTTGATCCCCTTCAATTCTTTGAAATGATGGCGTGGTTTCGGTTACATCAACTTGGTACAATTGTGAATCAACTTGATTGAAATCAATTTCAATGTTTTGAGCACCAAGATTAAAGCCTTTAAGTAGTGACTCTTGAGTTAACAACGTTTTATTAGATTCAGTCCCAAATAATGAATTACCTGGTACTTCAATAAAAAATTGAGGTAGCTCAAGCTTTAAGGCTTGTTCCTTGAAATGATCATTCATTCTATACATATTCACCTTTGCATTTGGAATATCAGATAGGGTTTCAGCAATAGTGTCTTCCGTATTTCGGATTTGCTCATCAAATTCTTCGCTTTCTTTAAGCGCCGTCTCCTCAATGTCTGTAACAATTGGATCAACTTCTTCACTATCCATTTCTCCCGGCTGAAACCGAACCTTTGAGGTATCTATATCTTCGGTTACATCCGATGACGTCTCATCCTCAGTAGGAGTTAATATTAATTGCTCTAAAGGATCTTTAGGAGGGGCATCAAGAAAATCTGCGATGGATTTCTTTCGGTAATCACGCTTACTAAACCCGGAGTTCTGAAGGGCCTCTACTATATTTTCTAGTGTTTCTGCAAATTGTGCAGACGCTGTGAGTACGTAGGATAAGTTTAAAAGAGGAGTTTTATGGCGTTGTACATGAGGTTGCCTCAATACTCTGCCGAGAATCTGCTCCACATCAACCGCAGATGAACGATTGGCTAGCGACGCCAGAATGTAGGCGAACGGACAATCCCATCCTTCTTTTAAGGCATTGATGGTAATAATATATCTAACAGGGCATTCTTTACTCATCAAATCAACCCCATCAAGTTCATTGATGTTGGCCGTTTTTATAGCAATTTGCTCTTCCGGTATTTGAAGCTCTAATAGCTTTTCTTTGATCTTTGTAAACGTCGTAGAATCGTCGTCTCTATCGGCCTGTGCTTGGAACAACACAATGGGACGTATGTATTTTCCACCTTTCTTTTCTTCTTCTATGGCTAATCGTTCAAGTTTACTTTGCAGGTGTAATGCGCTGTTAATTACTTCATTCTTATCGTGATGGTTATACACAATAACCGGAAGTTTAACCATATGCTCTCTTTTTAATGCGAGAGCTGAGGCGGTACTAATAATATTACTATTGTCCTTAGGTGTAGCTGTAAGATCCAAAATAAAACTTGGATTCAGGTTTTGAAGCATTTCCACACTAAGATCCGTCTCAGCATTGTGGCTTTCATCAAGAACCACAACTGGTTTTAGACTTCGGATTACATTAATCAGGGAAGTTTCATCGGAATCAGTTAACACATGATCGGTGTTCTCATACGTATCAGCAAAACCTGCAAGCTGACCATTTTCTTCAAACACTTTTCGATCGGCTTTCCGACTAGCCCTTAAACTAGCAAAGCTCATCACAAAAATACTGACCTGTTCCTGAACAACAGTTGGGTTGAAGTTGGAGCCCTGCAACAAGTCTTCCTTCTTATAAACCTCTACTCTGTTGTTGAATAAAGTGTTAAGTCTTTGTCGGTATGGGTGCTCAGGATCAGAAAGAGCATTATATGCTTGATCTAATAAATTTCGCCAGGGAACCAACCAAACTACGGCTTTAGTATGATTCACATCAAAGGCATTAAAAACAGTATTGAGAGCATTTACTGCAATGAATGTTTTTCCTCCCGCCGTTGGAACCTTTATACAGGTATGAACCGCTCCTGAAACATTATCTTTGTATGGGCGCATCCCGTCTCCAGTAACTGGATTGTACTTGCCAATCTTGTCTTCCCAGAAACGGTTAAAGGCTTTTGCATAATCCCGATCTTCGTTTACATACTCCAGATAAAGTTCAAGATCATCTAAAACATTTTGTTGATATGGTTTAAGCTCCATGATTAAAACCTCGAAATGTCTCTTGGGATTTTCTTGAAAACAATAGAATGTTCTTGCATAAACTTCTTTGAAAGCAGGCAATTATCGGCATAGATCACATACTGTTCCGCTTTTTCTTCTATTGTTTCAAGGAAATCATGGTCTAGTGTGGTTAAGGATTCCTTTTTATAATAGAAGTAGTAACTGGTACCATCTTTAGAACCCAGCAAATGTGGGTGTTTTGTTAGACCAGAAAAAGCGGATTTGGTTTCACTATACCAAACATACTCTCTAATTTTACCCTCATCTACTTTTTCATTTAATAGATTGTTTTCATCAAATAGTGGCATTCCTAACTCGTAAAAATCAAATAGCCCTCCTGTACCATCTGTTGATTTAGCCCCCTCACCATAACCATTAATTACTCGTTTGACTCTTTCAGCTGTTATGTCTTCTGCATACTGTTCCATCTCAATAAGAATAAACTTTCTATTACCGTTATCCTCCTTATTAAGATTGAGAACAGCCTGTGCTGTTGTACCAGAACCAGCAAAAGAGTCTAGAACAATAGATTCCTCATCCTCATGTAAAGAAATAAGCCATTGAATTAGTGTTACTGGTTTCGGGGTGTCAAAAAGCTTATTTCCGAAAATTTCTTTTAGAGTCGCTGTCCCATCAGAGTTATAACCAACTGAATCTAGCCAAGTAGCCCATCCAACCATTTTTTTATTATTCCTGATCTTTTCAAATGGCACCCATCTTTCCGTTTCACCGTTAACGGTTACTCCGTCGTCATAACTACATAGTTCCCAGTGCGCTTGCTCAGGGTCTTTTATTATTGGTTTCATTTTTTGATTCTTTCCCCATCTCCAATGCCCTTCTTCTCCGTCATTTTTATATGGGTAAACTTCAATCCCGTCTGGAGTTTTAAGGGGGAACCATTGTCCTGGTCGATCTTCTCTTAGAGAGGTGCCTCCCCATTTTCTTAGCTCCCTACCTTTCTTATATGCACCCCATTTATCTTTTAGATTTAGTTCTCCGACAGATCTTACTTCCTGAGTTAAAGAACTTATATCTCCATTATGATAGATAATTATATATTCATGTCCATTTCTAAGCTTAGTCTTTTCTTTTCCGCCACTCGGTTCCGCTAACCAAGGAGCACAGGCCAATTTGTTCTTTTTACCAAATATTGTATTAAATAAGTAAAGCCCATTCTCAAGTTCATTATCATCTAAACTCATGAAAATCAGACCATCTTTGGCCAAAAGCTTTTGCAGTAAACGTATTCTAGGATACATCATGCACAACCATTTATCGTGCCGGCTTAGATCATCTCCTTCTTTGCCCACTACTTCGCCCAACCATTTCTTTATCTTTGGGTGATTCACGTTGTCATTATATATCCAACCTTCATTACCAGTATTGTAGGGTGGATCTATATAAATGCATTTTATCTTTCCCTCGTATTCCGGCAGCAAGCTTTTTAAGGCTTCAAGATTATCTCCATGAATAATCTTATTTTGGCTGTTGGTTGGTTCAGTAGTCTCACCTTTTTCATCATCAAAGCCATATTTGTGTTCTAATACTCTGTAAGGCACATCTCTGTGATGATTTATAACCTTTTCCTTACCAATCCAGTGTAGTGTGGGCATTCAATTTTTTGAATAAAATTTAACTGATCAAATAACAACTGATTATAGGAAATAGACATTACAGTAGAAAGTGCAAAGATTTTAGAGTCTGCCACTTATGCAAAATTGACACACCCCTCACAAAATATGTGCAAAGTATATAAATATTTAAACGATATTTCTTGTTTGGCTCGGTTATTGTATTGGTAAATTCAACATATAATTAACTTAAGAGGTTTGCTTGAAAGACTTGACAAAACAACTTGAAAAAAGCATTAATGAAAAGGTTCAAAAATTAGAAGCATCTTTTAATAAAGACTTCAATAAATGGATTAATCTATATATCGAGAAAAATAATTTTGACTCAGGATTACTTGATGTAACTCAAAATAATAAAAATCGATTTGCTGAGATTTATTACAAAAGTGAATTAGTAGCATATGTTACTATATCAAACAATGAGCTGAAATTTCATGAGTTGATATAATTTTAAAAAAACAATGTAGCTAGGCTTGCTTTACATAATTATTTGAAAGCTAATAGCTCTATTGGGTACAACTGAAACGAAAAACAAAATACAATGGCAAAATACAATCGGAATTCAGGTAAAAGATGGTCGAATAGTGATGAGCAACAACTGAAGAAGCTTGCAAAGGATAACACGCCTACAAGAGTTATAGGCCTCAAAATGGGTCGTACTGAAAATGCGGTTAGATCAAAGGCTTCAGATTCCAATATCTCACTTAAGCCTACCAACCAATCACCTTATAATAGGAGAAAGTGATGGCGAGAAAAATATTTTCAAGTTTTCATTTTGCAGATGATAATTGGAGAGCTTCACAAGTTCGGAATATCGGATCAATTGAGGGGAATCAGTTAGCAAACGATAACGATTGGGAATCGATCAAAAATGGTGGAGACAGGGCAATAAAAGCATGGATTGATAGCCAAATGAAAGGAAAATCTTGCGTTGTAGTGCTAATAGGTAGAAATACTGCAGGCAGGAAATGGATTAAATATGAGATAGAAAAGGGGTGGAATGATGGAAAAGGGGTAATCGGCGTTTATATTCACAGTTTGAAAGATAGATGGGGAAGAGTAACGAATAAGGGTAGAAATCCTTTCGATGGCTTTACAGTTGGAATTGACAAGGTCCCTTTGTCAAGTATAGTTAAAACATATGATCCAGGTTACTGGACAAGTCAAGATACTTACAGTCATATTAGGAACAATATTGTCAACTGGATTGAGGAAGGAATACGAATAAGAGGGAGGTATTGAAATGGCCAAAGAACCAGTATTTAAAGAAAATGCAGATGCAGTTCAGGCTCATTTAAGTATTTCACAATCAGTAATTCAGCGAATGGCTGAAAATAGCGCCTCGTCTAAAGGCTGGTGTATAGCAATTGTCTCTGCAATATTAGTTGTTGTAGCTGATAAGGGGGAACCAGATTTCGCACTAATTGCCATATTGCCTACAATTCTATTTTTAGCTCAAGATGCGTACTATTTGGGTTTAGAAAAGAGATTTAGAAACTCATACAATAGTTTTATTCAACGTCTTCATAAAAAGGGAATCGAAGCTTCAGACCTTTTTGCTATTACCCCAAAAGGAGGGGCAATTAAGCATTTTTTTAAAGCTCTTGGATCGTTTTCAGTATGGCCTTTTTACACAACGCTTATAATTATGATTTTTATAGTTCGCTGTTACATTATCTGATAATATATGGCGAAAATTTCTAGATGGGACTTGAATTATTACTCAGAGAGTGACTATTGGAAAAATAGGGCACATGGAAAAATTTGGGAGTATAGGGTACTAGCAAGTAAAACTATTTTTCTTTCCCATAGTCATAAAGATAAAAAGCTGGCTACAGGATTAGCTAATCTATTGGCCTCTTTAAATATAGATTTGTACATAGACTGGCAAGATAATGACTTGCCTGGAGTTACAAACAGAGAAACAGCAGAACAGATAAAGAGCAAAATAAAAACAGCTGATATTGTTATGCTTTTAGCTACCGACAATTCCATGAAATCCAGATGGGTTCCATGGGAAATAGGAATTGCTGATTCCAGTCTTGGAGAGGGGCGTATTGTAATTGTTCCAATGCAGGAATCAAACGATGATTTTTATGGGAATGAATACTTACAAATCTATAGAAGACTCGAGTATGATGATATCAAGGGGCTTCGATTATTTGAGCCGCAGTATGAACATGTATCTGATGATTTTTCAGATTATTTATTAAAACTTGGATAATTGTTAATTGCTTTCCCAACCTGCTCACTAATATCCATATTCAACAAATCAGCATACCGCTGAGTAGTCTTAACATCAGCATGGCGTAGCCAGCGTTGGACTGTGTAAATAGGCACTCCGGCGCGGAGTAATTCTATACAGCAAGTATGGCGTAGGCTGTGAATGTTCAGGTAGCTTTTATTGGGTAATGCTTTCTTTAAATATCGATTGAAGAGTCGGTTGGTATGTCTTCTACAAGAGTGACCAAACAACCGATCATCCTCAGAGCTACATTCAGCAAGCTTACTTCGCGCTATTTGTTTCAATGGCTCTACACTTTGAATGGGTAGCACCTGCTTCTTTTTACTCTTAGTGACGAAGTGGGCGTTTCCAATAGTAATCTCCCAGGTATCTGTATTTATATCATTTGCTCTGAGATTCAGTGTTTCAGATAGCCTCATTCCTGATAATCGTTGCCAATGAATAAAATCAATCAGCCATAAAGCATTCGTTTTCTTTTTTTGAAAACCTTTTTGCAGATCTTTGGCCACTTTGCCACTGATATAGCTTGTCAGCTTTTCAATGTCTTCTTTTGTAAAGTAGTTGATTGATTCTTCCTGTTCACCCCCATCATTATTCACATGCAGTTTCTTTGAATTCAGCTTAGCCAGATTATTCTCATCCAGCCAGATCAGGAAGGTCTTAAGTTTCTTTCTGTGGGATCGTTTGGTTTCGTACTTAATGTCACTCCTATTAAGAAAAGTGTTGAAGTGACCCTCTGTAATTCCACCGACCAGAAGCTCATTACCAATCCTCCGTACAAAATCTTCTAGCACATACTTAGCATTCTTTGCGGTGTTTGGTCGCCAGTCTTTCTTTGATTTTACTTTGATGTAATGATCCAAGGCTTCTTTGATTGTAGAATCTTTGCTTACCTCTTCTCCTTCTATTGAAATCGTGTCATCCAGCCAAGGATCAAAAGCCCCGATAGCAAATTCATCTTCTAGCTTTCGCTTTAGTTTTAGTGCTGTGTTCTTTGTGCGGGTCTTTAATGCAATTCGTTTTCTTATCGGTCTTCTTTTCGTGTTGTAGAACTGAAGATAGTAGAGTCCATGTTGCTTAATAAGTGAAGCCATTTCGATAGCAGTTTTATAGCAGTCACTACCATTTTGTGCACGAGAAAAGAAAAAATTAAGATTGAACACCGCCTTCAAAGCCCGTATTATTGCCTTTCAATAATCGGGGCGTGGCGTAGTCCGGTAGCGCACTCGGCTGGGGGCCGAGGGGTCGCAAGTTCAAATCTTGTCGCCCCGACATCTACATAAAACAACCCATCTAAAATATTTCCGGGATAAAACTTTCCTTGTTGAAAGCATAGTATTTCAGCTTCATATCTGGAACCAGTTAAGCCTTGATATTGCCATCAATTCCTGATCAAAACCACTTCTTTCAGGAACATATATAGTTTCTATTGATATAATAAAGAAAAGGCCCTGCTATGTATGTTTTAGATTACCATCAACAAGTCAAAAGAATCAATCAAATGATTCCCCTTCGAAAAAATGACAAAACCTTCGAAGTGTATTATCATGATCCACAATCCGGTGAATTGTGGAAAAGCTTTTTCCCTTACGGTAAAAAAATGGCTAACAGTCCTAAGTTGTTACGTCCCGAACCGCTGCCGAATGGAATGGAACATCAGCTTGAGCTTTGTTTGAATAGCGGAAATCTTGCTGATGCTGAGGGTTTGGGAATTGAATACTCACTTAATCCTGAAAAATGGGATGCCTTACTCACCTTACTGGATCGTAACAGAAAAAAATATACAAGAGCAGGATTTTTTGCTTTCTTAAACAAACTCGGTGTAAAAGATCCGGGTAAAGCATTTGAAGCGCTACAGTTTGATTTTAACAAAACCCCCATCTCCAAAAATGAATTAAATACATTAAAGAAGAGAGCCCGAAAGCTTTGGTTTAAGAAGTTAATTGGAATTTAAGCGTATTTAAAAGCCGTTTTTAAGATTAGAGAAAATTAATATTAAAATTTCTTAATATTTGCCGATAAGTGATGTAACAATCACTGTCGAATGAAAAAAACCTTTTTTTTACTACCTTTATTGATACTCTTTTCTGTTGGTCTTTGCGCTCAGGTTACAGCTACAATGACGGTTTCGGCACAAGTAATTAGCGGAGTTAAGACCGAAAAAATTTCGAATCTTTACTTGAGCAATCATTCTTCTTCTGCTCATAATGGTGAAATTATTATTTCATCCTCTCCTCTTTCTGATGTATTTATCTTTGTAGAAGAAAACTCCGTACTGACAAATTCCAGCGGGGATACTTTTCAAATCGAAACAGACAGTCTTATTTCTTCTGACACCCACACCGGAATAAGTGCAGTTTCTATAAGTGGGACACTGCCTTCAAATAAAAACCTTACCGGCCAATATTCCGGCACTATTACCACTACTATTGTTTATTTGTAGAATTTACCTAATTGTACCCCAAGCCCTTTCTGGTTGATTTCAGGAGGGCTTTTTTTATTAATAAATAACCATGAGTTTTAGTAACTTCGCAAAGCTAAACAGGCATAAATAATATTCAACCAGACTTTTTGATATGATCCCAGAGGAATTACAAGACATTATTGATGAAGCAGATTTAAAAATGGATGAAGCTTTTTCATTTTTGAAAAAAGAGTTCTCTCATATTCGCGCAGGTAAAGCTAACCCTGCTTTAGTTGAGGGCGTAAAAGTAGAGTACTACGGATCGCAAACACCTCTTCAGCAATTGGCAAATATCACTGTTCCGGAACCAAGAATGCTTATGGTTTCACCTTACGATAAATCCACTCTTCAGGATATTGAAAAAGCTATTATGGCTGCCGGTTTAGGATTGAACCCAATGAATGACGGTGATTTTATCAGAATACCTTTACCAATACTTACAGAAGAAAGAAGAACTGAGTTAGTGAAGGTTGCACGTGAAAAGGCAGAACAGGCAAGGATCAGTATCCGAAATACCCGAAGAGACGCTAACGATGAAGTTAAAAAGGCTGTTGAAGCAGATTCTTTACCGGAAGATTCTAAGTTTGAAGCCGAAGATGAGGTGCAGAAAATTACAGATAGCAACATCAAAAAAGTAGATGATTATCTTTCTCAAAAAGAAAGTGAAATCATGACTGTATAATCAACTACAAGACACAAATTTCAAATAATAAACAACAAACAATGTTCAAAATTACAATTATAGAATTGTATCTTGAAATTTGAGTTTTGTGATTTTGATCTAAATGTATATATCCGAATTAAACTTACAGGGATTTAAAAGCTTTGCTCACAAAACAAAAGTGGGTTTTGACAGCGGGATTACATCTATTGTGGGTCCTAATGGTTGTGGCAAATCCAATATCGTTGATGCTTTAAGATGGGTGCTTGGTGAGCAACGTCCTTCGCTGCTCCGTTCTTCCGCAATGAGCAACGTTATTTTTAATGGCACAGCTAAAAAGAAAGCTCTGGGAATGGCTGAAGTTTCCCTGACCTTTGTTAATGACAAAGGTATTCTTCCCATTGAATACAGCGAAGTAACTATTACTCGGCGCCTGTATCGCTCGGGAGATAGTGAATATTTAATCAACAACACTTCCTGCCGCTTAAAAGATATCATGGAGCTTTTCATGGATACAGGAATGGGCTCGGATGCTTATTCTGTGATCGAGCTTAAAATGGTAGAAGAAATTCTGAATGATAAGAACAACGATCGTCGTCGCTTGTTTGAAGAAGCTGCCGGAGTTACCCGCTATAAAGATCAGCGAAAGCGAACACTCAGAAAACTTGATGAAACCAGAAAAGATCTTCAGCGGGTAGATGACCTTTTGATCGAGCTTCGGAAAAAAGCACGTTCCCTGGAAATTCAAGCTGAAAAAGCTGAGAAAGCCAAGAAGTACAAGGTAGAACTCGAGTCTCTTGATAAAGGATATACGCTTCACGAGTTCAATAAAATAAAAGAGGAGCTTGAGCCTCTTCAGGAACGCATCAATAACGCTGAAAAAGAAAAGAAAGAAATTACGGCAGCAGCTGAAGAGTTTGAGACCTCTGACGAAAAAGCTCGTTCTAATCTTCAGGAAAAAGAAAAGCAGCAAGCAGAAGCTCAACGTCGTGTAAGCCAGCTACATAATGCTATCAGAGAAGCGGATACCTCTCTCAGGATCACCAAAGAAAAAATTCAGAACGAAGAAAAGGTGATCAAAGAATATTCTAAAGATATTGAGCAGGGTGAAATTGACCTGAAAGAGTTGATGGACCTGCTTTCAAACAGCAGAAGTAAGCTGGAATCTTTTGATGACGATCTGGAAAAATCTTCCAATACCCTTGAAGAATCAAAGAAACAATATTCCCAAATACAGCAGCAATATAACCGTGAACGACACGAGTTGTACGAAATTGAAGTTCAGCTGAGTGAAGCCAACAACGAATTAAATCAACTTCAGACAAAACGAATTAAGATCGAATCCCGCCTGGAAAATACCGAAGGTGATCTGGAGCGGATAGATGATGAGATCGTGGATCTTAATGATGAAGTTGACAACCTGAATGGCGAACAGAAACTGATAGAAGGCAAGCTTGATACTCTTACGGAAGAACGTGACGAGCTAGAGGTAGAATTGGAAAGCGCCCGTGAGAAAAGAGAAAGTTTTGCTGAAAAACAGAATGAGATCAAAGACGAACTAAGGACTCTGCAAAGCAAAAGTTCTTCTCTGGAATCCGAGATCAATCTGATGAATGAACTCGCGAATTCAAACGAAGCTTTCCCAAGCAGTGTAAAGTACCTGATTGATAAGCACCGGTTTGAGTTCAAAGACCTGACTACTGTTTCTGAAATTTTTGACACCGATGAAAAGCATGCTGTTGCTTTGGAAGCAGCGCTTGGCGATGCTCTGAATTATGTTGTGATCAAAACCCTTGATGAGGCACAGCGGGCTGCTAAAATTCTGAAAGAGAATAAAAAAGGGCGTGCCACTTTTATTCCTCTGGATCAGCTAGCTGCTACGTACGAAGTTCAGGACGGAAGCCTGTTCGATCAGGTGAAGTCAAAAAGAGAGTATTCAGCACTTAAGCAGTTATTACTTGGAAATGTGTTGATCGCAGATTCTGTGAACGATGCCTATTCCGGTATTAAAAATTCTTCTTCCATTGGCGTTACCTACGATGGAGAAGTGGTCACAAGATCCGGATTCTTTCAAAGCGGTAGCAAGAGCAAAAATGCCGGGATAAGAGTTGGTTTAAAGGATAAGATCGAAAAGCTGGAAAAGGAAAAAGCTCAGACTTCAAAAGAGATCACCAAGCTGGAAGATTATTTAAAGCAGATCGTTGAAAAATATGAAAAGCTGGACGTCGCAAACCTGAGTCAGAATCTGAAAGAAAAAGAGCAGGAAGTTCGTCGACTTGAGCAACAGCAGCATAGTCTGAGTTCGAAAGTTCAGGTGTATCAAAAGAATATCGGTGAACTTGTTAACAGAAAAGATCATCTGAAAACAAACGAGGGTTCTGCTCAGGAAGAACTGGATTCTATCCAACCAAAGCAGAAAGAGCTGCAAAGTAAAATGCTGGAACTGGACGAAAAGCAGAATCAGAAGAAAGATCTTTTGGAGTCGCTTGAAGAGGACAGAAGCATTGCACAAACCAGATATAATGATGCTCAGCTCCAGCATCAGGATCTAAAGAACAAGGTTGAAAACCATGAGCGGGATGTTCGTAGAGCTGAAACCGGAATAAACAGTGTTCAGTCCAGAATTGAGAACAGAACCAAACTGACTGAAGAAAGTAAAGCTCGGATTGAAAGCTATAGCCAGCAAATTACTTCACTGGAACAGGAGCTTACTGACAACCAGGAATTGAAAGTTGAAGCGGATGAAGCTCTTAAAAAAGCAGAAGAAGCTGCAAGCATCCAGCGCGGTAAGATCAATGAATTTGAAAAAGAGCTGAAAGAAGTTCGCCGGCGAAAAGAAGTGAATATGGAACTGGTTCATCACCTTGCTATGGCCAAGGAAAAGATGGAAATGCAAAGCCAGGCTTTAACAGATCATATTTGGGAAACGTATGGCATTCTGATGAAGCAGGTTGAAGGCGAAATGCCCGAGGATATGTCGACCGATGAAGTTAAGCAACGGATAGGATGGCTTCGTCAAAAACTGAACAACATCGGTGAGGTAAACGCTCTTGCCATAGACGAGTACAAAGAAGAAAAAGAGCGTCTGGATTTCTATGAAGAACAAATAGACGATCTTAATAAAGCTGAAAAACAGCTTCTGGAAACCATTGCAGAAATTAACGACACTGCCACGGAACGCTTTAATACTACTTTTGAAAAGATCCGGACCAACTTTCAGGAAGTTTTTAAAACACTTTTCTTTGAAGATGATAACTGTGATCTGATCATTGAAAAAGATGTGGAAGATCCGCTGGAAGCCAAAATTGAAATCCTTGCTCAGCCCCGCGGTAAACGCCCATCCGGAATATCTCAGCTTTCCGGTGGAGAAAAAACATTAACCGCTATTGCATTACTGTTCGCAATTTATCTGGTTAAACCATCTCCTTTTTGTGTACTTGATGAGGTTGATGCTCCCCTCGATGACGCCAATATTGAACGCTTTGCTCAAATGATCAAAAGCTTTAGCGCAGACACCCAATTCATCATTATCACTCATAACAAAAAGACTATGAGTAAAGCCGAAATGATGTACGGAGTTACTATGCCCGAAACCGGTGTAAGCAGACTGGTTGGTGTTAAAATGGACGATGTAGAAGACGCTGCCTGACAGTTATTGAACGAGATTCCTATTTCGTAATTAAAACTTCAAGGTCATCCTGGTCCTGAAATTACATTAAAGAATACAGTCATCTCGT